>ERZ795058.3385-NODE-3385-length-16823-cov-4.720599_pt1 | contig 16823 bp, 14 predicted proteins | sample MGYA00375142_ERZ795058 | MGnify/ENA primary metagenome ERZ795058 (study PRJEB30187, sample SAMN05720210) | activated sludge metagenome | isolation source: anaerobic digester from wastewater treatment plant | place: Japan | collected 2015-04-20 ... | reverse complement strand
GCAAGCTATAACAAGCTGCATCCGAATGATTTGAGAAGGGTAATCAGGGCCTTGGAGGTATATAAACATACCGGCAAGCCGATTTCTTATTATCAGGAAGAATCCCGGAAACAGCCTCCAAGGTATGAGTTCGCGTACATAGCTCTTACACTTGACAGAAAGAAGCTCTACGACAGGATAGACGCGCGGGTGGACGGAATGATTTCGGAAGGGCTGATAGAAGAGGTAGAGGGGCTTATAAAGATGGGATACAACACCGGAATGAACTCAATGCAGGCACTAGGATACAAAGAGATATCCGATTATCTGCAGGGCGTGGTTTCATTGGATGAAACCATAAGAATACTAAAAAGAAACACCAGACATTATGCTAAAAGACAGCTTACCTGGTTCAGAAGGGATGCGCGCATAAACTGGATCAACATTGACAACTTCTTTAAAAGAGAAATTCAGCTGGAAAATATTATTAGATATATTGCAGGAAAAATTCCTTTAATATAGAATAAATAACAAATAATTATATAATAATATAAATATATATAAACCTGGTAATTGGATTATTTTATTTTGGAGGGGAATCGGATGAATAAAGTAAACATAAATCTACAGGATGTATTTCTTAATCAGGTCAGGAAAGAGCGCACTGCCATAACTATATACCTGGTTAACGGTTTTCAGCTCAGAGGTAATGTAAGAGGCTTCGACAATTACACAATAGTATTGGATAACGATGGAAAACAGCAGCTTGTGTATAAACATGCAATCTCTACAATTATTCCGTTAAAACCAATTAATTTTGCTTTCAGTGACAGCAAACCCCAGGAGAATGTAAGCAAATAAATTTACTGCATATAAGACAAGCAAGCCCTTGTGTATTTTACAAGGGCTTGATGTTTTTAGCAACGGATGCATTGTCTTGACATTTGAAATATGATAAAATTAATTGTTGAAACGAGAGAAAATGAGGTGCTGCAATGCATTATAAAACAATGGACTATCTTATTAACAAGCTGAATATCAGCAAAAAAGCAATAGATATTTGTGTATCTACCGAGGAAGAGGTATCCGGCCAATTCCAGAAGATTGATGAAATAAGTGAATATAATCAATATAAGGTTCTAAGCGCAATGCAGAAGAACAGAATAAGTGAAATGCATTTTAATTACTCTACGGGTTACGGCTATGGAGATGTAGGCCGTGAAGCATTAGACAAGGTATATGCAGATGTATTCGGCTGCGAGGATGCCCTTGTAAGGCCCCAGATAGTATCGGGAACCCACGCATTATCACTTTGCTTATATGGTGTATTAAGACCCGGTGATGAGCTTCTGTCTGTTACAGGAAGGCCTTATGATACACTGGAGGGTATTATTGGGATAGATAATTGTCCTCCGGGTTGTTTAAGAGAGCTAAATGTGAGATACAGCGAGATTGATTTTAATGAGGCCGGTAAAATCAACTATAATGAAATTACAAAGAGAATAAACAAAAATACAAAGATGGTATTATTGCAAAGATCTTTGGGCTATTCCTGGAGATCTCCTCTTACTCTTGAGGATATAGAGTACACGATAAAGCTTGTAAAAATCATTAACCCGAATATTGTCTGCATGGTTGACAATTGCTACGGGGAATTTCTTGATCTTAAGGAGCCTACGGAGATAGGCGCTGATATAATGGCGGGCTCATTGATCAAGAATCCGGGAGGAAGTATTGCACCGACAGGAGGATATGTGTGCGGAAAGGCGCATCTGGTGGAAATGGCCGCCAACAGGCTCATCGCACCGGGAATCGGCAAGGAATGCGGTGCCACACTAGGCATGAACAGACTATTTTTTCAGGGCTTGTTTATTGCCCCCCATATTGTATCGGAAGCATTAAAAGGGGCAGTGTTTTGTTCCAGGCTTTTCAGCAAACTTGGATTTGAAGTAAATCCTGAATACAATTCCCGCAGAAGCGATATTATACAAGCAATAAAATTCGGAGACAGCGAAGCCCTTATTGCTTTCTGTCAGGGCATCCAGAAGGGTTCCCCCGTTGATTCCTTCGTAAGTCCGGAGCCATGGGAAATGCCGGGCTACAATGATCCTGTTATAATGGCGGCAGGGGGCTTTGTGCAGGGGGCCTCCATTGAGCTGAGCGCAGATGCACCTTTAAGACCTCCCTATATTGCATACTTGCAGGGGGGAGTGACCTTTGAACACGTAAAAATAGGGATTATTTACGCTCTGCAGAACCTGGCGAACAGGGGATATGTGACGATATAAGGCGGTCATGTATAGTCACGTATACGTATATAGAAATTGAAGAGGTTTGTCTGAAAACTAAGGGAACGGCCAAGACCGCTCCCTTTTTGCATTAAATTGTTATTTTCTATAATTATCATAGCACAAAATATGTAAAAAATCAAGACTGGTTATTTTACTATTGTACGGATATACTGTTTGAAGAGGTGATGAAATGAAAGATAGGTTTTCATTGACATTAATTGATATGCAAAAAATTCAGACTGCCGACGAGCTTCGTAATTGTAATGAATTAACACTCCGATATGGGCTTAGCCTAACGGAGCAGCAAATTCATAATATAGTCGAAAAAAGATTTGAAGCTCTTAGGGATACCGGGAGAATGGAGTTTGATAGGGGTATTTTGAAAAAATTGATTTATGAGTTTTGTGATTCCCCTTATATTTCACAGGATAATTATGAGGATACCATACTGGAGTTACAGGATTCCTTTTACTATTTTAAAAATGAGTCCATGGAATTAATTTCGGATGACGAGCTTATCTCATTCATGAAACAGCATTTTGATACAGTTTGCCAAGGTTCCCTGGAGTATTTGAGCGGAACGAGCCTTGAGGAACTGTGCCGCAACACCAGATATGGATATAGGGTTGACGATAAAGATGTGTATGGGCGGCCGTTTTAAACGGGGGCATCGTGGAAGATAATAATAAAATAATTTCATACAACGGGATAGCAAAAAACAGCAGGGAATGTTTTTCATTTGTAGTCGAATACTCAGTTTTAAATGGTATATTGTCTGCGGAAGATATGGGAAATATTCAAAGCCAATTGTGGCAGCTGCTTGGGAGGCAGACCGGCCGCTTCACCATGGGGGACAGCAGCTCTGTTCCTATTGAAACGGCACAGGAGCTTTTGGCTTCCATATGCTATTGTATAGGGATATACCTTAAAGAGAGCGGCATAGATGAGGGTGCCATAAAACTAAAAAGCGAGAGCCTGTCTGATCTTTTCGCACATGGGCAAAGAGTTGTGGCGACTAAAATCGACTTGGGCAGGAAACTTCTGTCTGAGGCAAAGAAAACCGCCCTTGACATTGATAACATTTCCTACCATGATACATTAAGAGAAATAGAATATTTCTTTAAAAAATACGATTATCGATTTTTTGCTCATGATATTCCATGTATGATAGACTATCAGCTATGTCATAGTATCCCTGAACTATCGGGAATTGAGTATATTAATGAATACTTGAGCAGACTGATTATCGAAAACAAATTTTGCCGCCATTTTAACAGCAGCCTTATCACATCACTGCTGCAAGGATATTGCCACGATTATAGGGAACAGCTGATAAATATGTTTGAACCTGTTTTAACAAATGCAACGGGCCTGGCTTTGCTTGACAAAAATATCTTTCTACTTGACGTTAACGATGCAGACCGGGTTGACCTTCTTAACCTCTTTCGATTATGGACGGAGGAGGAAGCACTGGAGAATCTCATTACATCGGCTGAAAAGCTCTGCAGTATACTTAGTATTGAAGATATCAGTTCGAGGGAGTATTTAAAAAGCACTGCATCCGGACTAATGAGCAGAATCCGGATGCTGAAGGAAACAGGCAATTTTGATAATTTGTTTCCCGGATTTCATGAACAGGAAGAGAAAGTGCCGGTGTTTCACTATTATGACGGTGGCACTATGAGTGATAAATCATTAAGAAACCTCATTGAAGAAATGCGAAGTTGCAGATATTTATCCGATAAAATTGCTATGATCAAGCAGGTACATAGCATAAAGGATCTTATTGAAGTGTTGAATGCTTGTTTTTCTTACGATGAATTCACTGAGTTGTTTAGCTCCTTTAATGACACTGAAATAGCGGTATTAATGCACTTCTTATTTGAAAAGCACAGCACAGCCGCCGACTGGAATCCTTACTTGGAATGGGAAGTGAGAATCATCGATTATGTAAAAAACTTGGATGCAAAAAGACAGGAAGACATTACACATATGCTGGACGGAGTTTTTTATTTATAATTAAATCTCATATTTGAATTATTATTTTACTATCCACCATTCAGGTGGTTTTTTCTTGCAGTGATTTACGAAAAGAAGTATAATAATATTGTACTCAAATAGTACAAAAGTATAGTTGTCTTAAAATTATGAGGTGGTACATATGGCCGGACAGAGTGAGAAGAAGCTGAAAAAGCTATTGGAAAAGTCAGAAGAGCTATTCTGGAAATATGGGTACGATACTGTTTCAATGAATCAGATTGCTTCTGAGGCCGGAATCAGCAAAATGACTATTTATAAGCATTTCCATTCAAAGGAAGACCTATTTATTGAAGTGTTAACGAATAGTATTGAAGTCCACATAAATAATATTATGAAAACTATTTCTCAAGAATATCATACTATTGAGAAAATAGGATTTCTGTATAATTATAGTTTGGACTTATTGAAAAAATACCCAATTATTCTATTCAGGGATATTGCCAAGCGTAAAAACATACTTGAAAGGATCATATCAATTAAGCAGGAGAAGACCTTGCCCATATGGAGGCGTATACTGGAGGATGGGTTGAATAAAAAAGAAATAAGAAAAATGGATATAGATTTTGTTTCGGAGCTTCTCATGAATTTACCTTCTGCAATGAAGAACATGGACTTTTTATATGATGAGGGCAAACAGCTTAAGCTTTATGAAAGCTTTTTTGACTTTATTAAATATGGTATGCTGGGGAGCAAAGAATAACGAAAATCAATGCAGTTAAGGGGGAGAGGGTGATGGGAAAAAACATACTTATGAAGGTTGAAAATGTCGGCAAAGATTACCTGATGGGCGAGATAAGCGTTAATGCGCTCCAAGATGCCAGCTTTGATGTCTATGAAGGAGAATTCATTGCAATACTCGGACCCAGCGGCTCAGGGAAAAGCACACTTCTAAACATTTTAGGCGGTATGGATTTACCATCAAAAGGAAAAGTAACCGTCAAGGGTGAAGAAATCAACAAATATAACGATAGAAGGCTTACCGCATATAGAAGGGATAAGGTGGGATTTGTATTTCAATTTTATAACCTAATGGCTAATCTTACTGCAAAAGAAAATGTTGAGCTTGCAACAGAGCTATGCAAGAATGCCTTAAACATTGATAAGGTTTTGGAGGAAGTAGGGTTAGATGATAGAAAGGAACACTTCCCTTCACAAATGAGCGGAGGAGAGCAGCAGCGTGTTGCAATCGCAAGGGCAGTAGCGAAAAATCCGCTTTTGCTGCTTTGTGATGAACCTACGGGTGCTCTTGATTACAAGACAGGTTTGCTGATTCTTATATTGCTGCATAAAATTAACCGGCAATATAATAAAACTGTAATTATCATCACTCATAACACGGCTATAGGTGATATGGCGGACCGGGTAATTAAAATGAGAAGCGGGCGTATAGTTGAAATAAAAGAGAATGAGTGTCCTATTCCTCCTGAAAGGATTGAATGGTAATGAAAAAGCTGAATATCAGGTTGCTGCGAATGGTCAGAAATTCAAAGGGCCAGTTTGTTTCAATTACGGTAATCGTTGCTGTTGCATTATGCATATATATATTATTCAGTATTACAACCATCAACATTCAAAATGCAGTTGATCATTATTATAATATAACCAATATAAGCGATTTAACCATTGAGCTTATGAGAATCCCTAACTCTGCAGTGTATGATTTGAAGTCCATCAATGGCATAGTTGAAGTACAAGGGCGTATAAGTGTCGATGTGCCCTTGCAGGTTGCTGATAAGGATGAAAAGGTGAATATTAGAATAATGTCACTTCCCAAAGGCGGCGGAATAATAAACAAGCTATACATGATAAAAGGCAACAGAACTGAATTGGGCGATGATAATGCAATATTGCTGGAGCAGTTTGCCAATGCAAGGAATATAAGAATGGATGAAATCATAACTCCGTATATAAACGGCAAGACACACAATCTGAGGGTTTCCGGCATAGCTGCAAGTTCGGAATATATTTATGTAATGGAAAATGAGCAATCCCTTTTACCGGCTCATGAAAAGTTTGGAGTAGTTTATGTAAGTGAGGCATTTGCCCAGCATATCTTCGGTCACAGGGGAAGCTACAACCAAGTTCTTATTAAAATAAATGAACAGAGCAATGTTGAAGATATAATAGACCATTTGGAAAAAAAATTAGACAAGTATGGATTGAAAAGAATAATCAAACTAGAAGATCAACTGAGCAATAATGTATTAAATCAAAAAATTGACGGAATTGAAACAATGTCATCAGTTCTGCCAGTTATGTTTTTGGCGGTTGCGACAATTATAATTTCTATTATGATCTCAAGGATTGTCAACAACGACAGGATGGCCATAGGTGTCTTAAAGGCTTTGGGGTACAGTAGCTTTAACATTTTATCCCACTATACCAAATTTTCATTGGCAATAGGACTTGCTGGTTCAGTCCTGGGAATTACGGGAGGATTGCTTTTGTCAAAGCCGATGAGTCTGGTATTTGTATCTTTTTTCAATATTCCCCTTTCAGGCATAGAAATAAAATATAACTATATTTTGAATGCTATCTTACTAACCGGCTTGTTTTGCATAGGCTCCGGACTTTTTGGAGCAAGAGGAATACTTCGGATCATGCCTGCTGACTCTATGAGACCTGAAGCACCGAAAGCAGGAAAGCGTATATTGCTGGAAAAAGCAGCTTCGTTCTGGAAGCATATTCCTTTCAGCTGGAAAGTGGTAATCAGAAATATTATGAGAAATAAAAGAAGATTTTCCTTTCTTGTGATAGGTCTGGCTTTAGCTTATGGAATTAATGTTGTTCCATTATATATGGTAAGCAGTATGGTGTCTATGTTTGAACTCCAATTCGGCGAGTATCAGAAAATGGATTATATAGTAAATTTCACACGGCCCATGAATAAGAGAGTGATAACGGATTTAGGCCATTTGATTGATGCAAAAAGGATTGAACCAAGGGTGGATTACCCTTTTGAACTTACAAACGGCTGGAAGAAAAAAACCGTAAACATAATAGGAGTACCACGGCAAACAGTTTTTCACAAGTTTGTTGACATTGATGATAGTATTGTTGAGTTGTCGGATAAAGGGATTTTTATTACCGAGTCCATAGCAAAATCACTTAACGTACGTGAAGGCGATATGATAACAATCAAAAATTTTCTTCCACGTAAGGAAGATGTTATGCTTCCGGTAATCAGCATCGTTAAACAATATTTGGGGGCAAACGCATATATGAATATTGAGGCAATGGAATCAATTCTCCTGGATAAGCAGATGATTACAGGAGCATCCATTGCATCTCATGACGACCTTAAAGAAAAACTTAGGGCTGCAGAAAACATTTCATCAATAAACTCTGTCGGAGATATGAGGCAGTCCTTTGTAGAATACCTGGATACTATGAATCTGGCAGTATATTTATATACTTTATTTGGAGGTATCTTAGGATTTGCCCTTATATATAATGCAACTATCATTGGTATTTCAGAACGCACAACGGAATTAGCCGCTTTACGCATAATGGGCTTTGATAAAAAGAGTATTTTTAATATGATTAGCAAGGAAAACTTAATAATGACAGGAATTGCAATAATAGTTGGCATCCCGCTTGGTGCAGGCATGATTACCGGTATGGCTGATTCTTTCAGCTCTGAGATGATAACTTTTCCTCTCATCCTGTCACCGAAGTTTTTTATGCAGGCTGCCGCAGCCTCAATAGTCTTTGTAATAATTGCACAGCTTGCCACCTTAAAAAAGATCTATAATCTTAATTTTATTGATGCGTTAAAGAGCCGCATATCATAGGGGGTGTTGAAGTGAAGAAAAGAACTGCCTGGATAAGTCTTATTATAGTAATTGCCTTGATAGCTGCCGTGAAAATTAAAATGGGGAGTTCAGCAATTACTGTTGAATTCGGAAAAGTCATCAGAGGAAGCATTGAAGAATATATTGAAGAAATCGGAGATCTGCTTCTTGAAGAGGAAATTGCAGTGTATTCAGTCTCAGCAGGGAAAATTCTTCAAGTAACTAAAAAGGCAGGGGAAACAGTAAAAGCAGGGGAGGTACTTGCAAGGATTGATAACAGCGATTTACTGCTTAAGATAAAGGCATTGGAAGCTCAAAAGCTGGTAATAACAGCAAAATTCGATGAAGCCAAAAATCCTGCGGATGATGAAGATATTCGGAGGCTTAATGCACAGGTACGTTCTGCAGAAGCTTTATATGAGGAATTGAAAAGAACTGCGGACAGCAACAAAGTGTTGTATGAAGCAGGTGCTTTAAGCCTGGAAACATATAGAAACTCGCTTACTAATCTGGCAGCGGCAGAGGCGGGATTGGAAACAGCTGCAAGCAGCCTGAAGCTTGCGGAAAAAGAGATATCGGGAAATGTGAGAAAGCAGTATGAGGCACAGCTTTCTGAAATAAATGCAGGAATTGAGCAGTTGAAGCTGAAGTCTGAAGATATGATTGTGAGATCTCCTATTGACGGTACGGTAATGACGGCAGAAATAAAAGAAGGAAATATGGTGCAAGCGGGAACATTACTATTTGATATAGGAGGATCTAAGGGCTATTATATTGAGTGTTATGTACTTGCAGAAGATATAGCCGGAATCAAGCCGGGTACACCCGTAATAATTGACAATGAAGACATAGGAATAATGAGTATCAAAGGCGAAATCAGGAAAATACACCCTAAGGCTGAAAGCATTATGTCTGATCTTGGTATAGAACAGAAAAGAATCAGAGTAGAAATCGAATCTGATAATCTGACAGAAGAACTGAGACCGGGGTACGAAATGAATGTAAAGATTATAACACGAAGCAGGAAAGAGACGCTAATAATCCCCGAAAAGGCAGTATTCAATTATCAGGGCAGAGACCATGTATTTGTTATCGAAAACAGTAAAGCAAAATTAAGGGCAATAGTAAAGGGCATAGGGAATAACGATCAGGTTGAAATATTGAAGGGCCTTGAAGAAGGGGAAAACATAATTTTATCCCCTGACGAAACCCTAAAGGAAGGTATAAAAATACAAAGCAAATAGTAAATCTATTTGCTTTGTCAATTTAATTACCTTATTGATCTGAAAACTCCTATCACCTTGCCAAGTATGGAAAGCTCCCTGACTATTATTGGCATAAGATATGGGTTCTCCGGCTGCAGCCTGAAGTAATCATTTTCTTTGTAGAAAGTCTTTACAGTGGCTTCATCATTAAGCAATGCAACTACAATATCGCCGTTTTTCGCAACTTTCTGCTGCCTTACGATAACATAATCGCCATCAAATATACCTGCGTTTATCATACTGTCACCTTTAACAATAAGCATAAAAGCATCGCTGTTGCCAACAAAATCTACAGGCACGGGGAAAGTATCCTCAATATTCTCATCCGCAAGTATGGGCAGTCCGGCAGTGACTTTACCCACGACGGGAAGCTCCACCATTTCTTTCTTTGTGATTATTGAACTGTTGCTGTCAAGAACTTCAATGGCGCGCGGTTTAGTAGGATCTCTCCTGATGTATCCTTTCCTTTCAAGCCGTTCAAGATGGCCATGCACGGTAGAAGTAGATTTGAGCTTAACGGCATCACAAATTTCCCTGACGGAGGGGGGATATCCTTTTTTTGTGATTTCTTTCTTGATAAATTTTAATACTTCCAATTGTTTTTTGCTTAAGTCATCTATATTCATAATACACTCCATCTTTACGGTAAATATTTCATAATAATCGCTTTTTCAATTATAACATAATGATTTTAATATTTCAAACATATGTTCGCAGTATATCAGATTAATTATGAGATTTTCGGAGGACTATATGCTTTAAAGAGTTGAAATTACTCTATTATACATATATTCACAAATATCAAAAATAATCCTTGACATAGTACATATGTTCGTATAAAATATGGTTAAGAACATATGTTCGTATGGAGGTTATTTTATGAAGAAATATATTGTTAAAAGCAAAGCAAGGTTCCTGATTTCCATGGGTACAGTTATGTTTGTTGTAATTTCGCTGCTTTTTACATTAGCGGTAAGTGCCAGGGTGAATAACGATGTTACCATGGTCCCGGAATATATAGAGGCGGGTGATACATTGTGGAGTATATCAAGGAAATATGCTGACAACATGGACATAAGAGAATATATATCTATAGTTATGGAAATTAATGATTTGCAGAGCGCAAATATCAAACCCGGGGAATTATTATATTTCCCAAGCTACAAATAAAGATGCATATATAATGATTTGCTTATAATTTTGCGCGTAAATTATTTTACGATCAATTCCTCAATATCCTGATTTGATATCAACAATCTGATATTATTTGATATGATCGGCATATTCTCCATTATTGTTATAAGCGGCTGATATGTATTGCCAATAACAACAGTTTTTTCTTCATCTGAAGTTTTTATCACACCATCGATTAATATTTCGTATTTTATCAGCCTGATTTCAAAGCCGCTGGGACTCGTTTCCAATAAACAGTATGCCACGGCAGTTTCCTTTTCTTTTATTAATCCGTTGAAAACCAGATAGTTTTCCTCAATGCACTTAAAGTAGAATTCAGGAACTTGATTTTCTTTATTATTAACATAATCAGATAATAAGCCTTTTAAACTTATTTCATCAATGATAATCTCATAATCTTTTATTTCTGCAGCAATATTTCGAGCGCTTTGCATTATTTTATCAATATTTCGGTATAACCATTTTTCCTTATCAATCCTTTTGTCAATAAGCATTGTTCTGGGGACAATAGTATACTTGTTGTTTTTGTAAAATGCAGTCAGGGAGAAGCCGTCATATCTATCATTAGGCTCAACACACAGCTTTTCATATTCCTGAGGTTCATACTCGTCATTCAGCAATACATCAATATAGATAGAAGAATCGAAATTGCTGAAGGTTACTTTATTTGAATCTATATATCTTATAAAAAGTGTGTTTTTTATATCTTCGCTGATATCCAGTTCCTTACCCTCTAATCCTTTGTTTTCATTATCTCTATTTACCAAGGATTTTGTGTCTATTTTGACATTTCTTTCGATTATGTCCATAGAGCTGTTTAGAAGGAGGGAGGGGTACTCATTTACATAATGATCTATTGTTTTTGTCTTGATTTTAATTATACTATCGTATAGTGCGTATTCTTTTTTATCTATCAGCTTCTTAAAAATGATATCCCATTGTATAATTATTCGATCATTTTTGTTAATAAGGGGTATTCCGTTTACTACATCCATGATATTGTATAACATTGCCCTGACTTTACCCTTCTCCAGGGCCTCGATGACCCTCGCCAGCACCTGGTAGCTAATGAACATGATGTATGCAAGGGTAGTGATTAGCCAGGGGGTACTGAATCTAAGATCAACAATCTTCATTAAAATGAACTCAATAATCAAAATAAAAATATAAGCAATAAATATAAACAGGTTAACGGCAATACTGAACAAAAATAACACCACCTTTTGTCATGATAAAAAATTCGCTTATAATTAAATTATCGGTATATATGTAGATTTACTTAAAGCAATTGCATTAACATAATTGTAAACACGGCATAACTGATGTAGAATAACATTAATGGAGGCATGCAATATGGCATACAAGAAAGAATGTGTATTAATGGACAGAGAATGTATTGACTGCGGGGAATGCAATATATGTGATCTTAATCCGAATAAAAACTGCGATAATTGCTGCGCTTGCATTGATAAGCCTGTTGATTACGTAAGTGTCGAGATAGACGAAATAATAGAAGATGAAAGTGCTGCAGATGACCTGGAAGATTGGATTTATGAAGAAGGTTATGTAGTTGATTACGGTGATGAAAACAGCAAGGATTAATACGATTAAGTTTTTAATCCTTGCTGTTTCTATTTTCTTTCATCGGAAAGAGGATTTGCATTTACAGCATTTCTAAGGATTTCATCATCTAAATGGGTATAAATCTGAGTCGTTGAAATATTTTCATGTCCAAGAATCTGTTGCAGTGATCTGATGTCGACTTTTCCATATTTGTACATCAGAGTAGCTGCCGTATGTCTCAGTTTATGGGGGGAGTACTTGTCCGTATCCAGATCGGAGGCATTTATATACTTTTTTACAAGGTACTGTACAGATCTTTTGCTTATTCTACGTTTTCTTTCGCTTAAAAACAAAGCATTCTTATCTTTTACTTGATTGGCAGGGCGGACCTTTAAATAATCTTTTATTGCCTCGATACATGCATTGTTCAAATATACCGTCCGTTCTTTGTCTCCTTTTCCAATAACCGTAAGTGTGTCTCCGCTAATTTTATTGATGTCAATATTTATCAATTCAGAAAGACGAAGCCCGCAGTTCAAAAAGAGCGTTATAATTGCATAATCTCTTTCTTTATTTTCGCCATCAATTGATGAGAGAAGACGTTTACTTTCCTCCAAGGTAAGGTATACCGGGTGCCTGGAGGTGATTTTAGGCGATTCAAGTTCTAAGCTGGGATTATCATTAATTATTTTCATTTTATAAAGATATTTGAAGAAGGACCTGATACAGGCAACCTTTCGAGCTCTTGCATAGTTTTTATTGTCTCTCTGGTTTGCAGCGAAGGAGAGGAAGGAGTATAAATCAGCAAGGCTTATATTGCTCAGCATATATGAATCAACGTCACGGACGGGAATATCGTCAATTTTCATATCTGAAGCTATATAGCCGCGTTTCATTTTAATATATTTTAAAAACAGAACAAGATCATAGCTATAAGCGATAATAGTATTTTTTGATTTTCCGCGAATGGTTTCCATATAATTAAGAAATTCAATTGCAATATCCGGCAATTCGTGCATATTACATGTCTCCTTTAGGTAAAATAATACCAATATTGCGCGAAATGATTATTTCGCGCAATTACAATATTCGACATAGAGGGGGCTAAGCCCTGCTGAAACATAAAATTTATTTCAGTAATTCAAAATCAGCTTTATATTTAGAATGCTGACAATATTTTGGTCTTTAATAATCATCATATACAGTATATCATATATTGGCAGATTATAATAATTTGCTCCCTCGTGTTATTATTTAATTTATGCTGTAACTTGCCGTCAACTATGCTCCTAAATCAAATCAAGATTTTCAGCAAATATTCTCGAGGTCCTATACTATTACCCACGCGTTTATAATCGCTTGTAAGCGATTTAAACGCGTCATATTTTTTACATATTTTATGAATTGGCTAATATCAATGCTTAGCGAGTTTATTTATTATTTAATTCAGCTAAGTTTATCAAATATTAACATTTTCACCGGAATATCAAATTTAACATGTTTCATATAAATAATTTCCCGAATTCATAAGAAAATATATAACGAAGAAATTATTTTGCATTTACACAGGAATGTCTGTTTGACATATTGTTAACGATAATCATTATCATCTGTCTTTTCGCACCATAGTTGTTCTAAATAGTGGTAAATTTAACTCCTTCTTTTCTGCAAACTCTTTGGATGGCCTTTTTCCCCGACAGCGCATTTGCAAACAGAGCACCCATTGATGTTGCCCATATTCCGACAAAATAAAAATTTTCAAGCCCCGGAATTATCATATCATTGTTCTTGATCAGGTTCCCGATAAAGTCCGGCTTTTTATTCGGACCGTTACAGAATCCATGGGTCCCTCCCATAAAACGTTCCCAGGTCAGTATGGTCGGCACATCTATTGCCTCAATCTGACTCCTTATTCCGTGAAAATATTTTTCTATAAGTTCAATAACCTGCTCTGCGACTTTTTGTTTTTCCTCTTCATAGGCTATTCGATCTGTTGACAGTTCCTTCCAATATGAGTATTTCGACACCAGTTCAACTTTTATTACCCCTTTTCCCTCCGGTGCCATTGTTTTGTCAAAGCCATAAAGCTGCATATCCAATGAATCTGTTTTATGACCTGCTATAGTTACCGGATGATCAAGCAGCATAATTATGCTGGAGGGTTCCTGGGAAAGATCATGGTTTACGCCAAGAAAAACATGCACCGCCCAATTGCTTTCATCCTCGGGTTCGCTGCAGTATTCTTTAAGCCGTGCATTCATATATCTTCCTTCAAGCATATCAAGCAGAGTATTACGGCCATCGGCATTGGAAATAACGATATCTGCATACTCTTCACTGCCGTCTCCAAGTTTGACGCCTATGGCTTTCCCATCTTTGACAATTATTTTGGATATCTTTCTTCGGCAGTGCATTTCCCCTCCCAGATCTTCATAACGTTTTGCCATAGAATCAGAAAAGCCGCTGCTTGCACCAATCGGCCATGCAATATCCCTTTTAAGTCCGCAGGCATGTTTGGAAAGATGAATGGCAAAAGGCAGAAATGGCATAGAGTATTCCAACAGCGGAAATGCCTTTTGCAAAAAAGGATCGGAAAAACGTTTTGCAAAATCAGCCATTGTCGGCTTGAACCACTTGGTAATTTTCGGAATAGCGGGCAGTTGTTTAAAAATGCCTGGGATACCCCCCACCATTAATTCTCCCATAATATCATATTTTGCAAATAACTTAATCCCTTCGATATAATCCAGGATAACCTGCTTATCCTGGGGAGCAAGTTCCTGCAAATGCTCCGACAGTCGATCCGTATCATAATAATCAAAAAAGACCTTCCTATCGGAGGAAACAACGCTGACACATTCTTTGGTATATGCCAACTCTCTCGGCATTACTCCAAGCTCAGACCAGATCTGGTTTATTCTCATCTCAGGTGAACAGCCCATCAGATGATGAATGCATGCATCAAAGGTATAGCCTTTGCGCTGCCATGAAGCACATTGTCCTCCGGGACGATTATGCATCTCAAAAATACGGGTTTCAAAGCCGTTCATCTGGCCATAAATCCCTGCTGCCATACCTCCCATCCCGGCTCCAATTATAATAATGGATTTAGGCATATGTACATCTTCCCCTTTGCTGAGATTTAAGCATTACTATGTATTCTATTCTGCTCAGTAAACTTCTTCCAATAATATATAACATATAAAAAGACTTTGCAATACAGGTCCTTATTCCCTTTACTTTATTTGTTTTGTATAGTAACATATTAGTTGATGCAATAATACAATAATAATATCATATAGGCATCTTGTTAGGTGAGGTTACTACGCAGAAATATGCTACTGCCCGGAAATGTCCAGAGACACCAACGGGTCAGCAGGTATTGCCGGATTAAGGCTTTACCTAATGTAGCTGGTTTATCCTAAGCTGCGGAGTGCTGAAACTCAACGGGTAAAGATGGATTTTCAAGTTTATTGTTCTCTTTACTCATTGAGTTAAAGAGATTTTATTTTCTGAAAGGATGGTGACAGTTATGGATTCTGGCCCTTTACCCAGTGGCAATAAAAATAAATCATCTGAAGCCGTAGCTGTCGCTCCGGCAGTACGGCTCCTTTAAAGGAGGTACTGAAATGGAAAAGAGAATAACTGAGCTGATCAATGAAAACAAGATTATAGAAATACGAAATGAATTATTGGAAATGAATACAGTTGATATTGCTGAAATACTTGAAAAAGTTGAAAAGCATCAATTAGTAAAAATATTCCGTATACTTCCCAAAGATATTGCTGCAGGTGTTTTCTCATATATACCCGTTGAATTGCAGCAGCATATCATTGAATCGATAACAGCGAAAGAGACAAAGACTATTATTGAAGAGTTATTTTTTGATGATGCAATAGATATCATTGAAGAAATGCCGGCAAACCTTGTAAAAAAGATTTTGATGAGCACCGATTACAATATGCGAAAGCTAATAAATCAATTCCTGAATTATCCGGAAGATTCGGCCGGAAGCATTATGACTATCGAATATGTCGACTTAAAGAAAGAGATGACTGTAAATCAAGCAATTCAGCATATTAAGCTTACCGGTATTGATAAAGAAACGATAAATACATGCTACGTAATTGACAAGAACAGAAAGCTTGAAGGTGTAATATCCATCAGAAAACTGATATTGAGCAATGGAACAGACCTACTGTCTGATATTATGAACGATGACGTAATATATATCCGTACTTTAGATGACCAGGAAAATGCTGCAATGCTGTTCAAAAAGTACGATTTGCTCACTATGCCCGTTGTGGATAATGAGCGAAGATTGGTTGGAATTATTACAGTTGATGATATTGTTGATATAATAGATCGTGAAAACACCGAAGACCTTCAAAAAATGGCTGCTATGCAGCCTTCCGATGAGGAATATTTGAAAACCAGCGCCTTTGCATTAGCAAAGAATAGAATAATGTGGCTATTGATCTTGATGATCTCTGCTACATTTACAGGAAATATAATAAGAAAATATGAAAATATATTGCATTCGGTTGTTATACTTGCAGCTTTCATACCTATGCTTATGGATACGGGTGGGAATGCAGGCTCACAGTCTTCAGTGCTTATAATAAGGGGATTGGCCCTTGGCGAAATTGAATTGAGGGATTCATTTAAAGTGTTTTGGAAGGAATTGAGGGTCAGT
>ERZ795058.3377-NODE-3377-length-16873-cov-5.379474_pt1 | contig 16873 bp, 21 predicted proteins | sample MGYA00375142_ERZ795058 | MGnify/ENA primary metagenome ERZ795058 (study PRJEB30187, sample SAMN05720210) | activated sludge metagenome | isolation source: anaerobic digester from wastewater treatment plant | place: Japan | collected 2015-04-20 ... | reverse complement strand
GCTCAAAGCCGGGACCTGTGAAACCATAGGTGCGGAGAAAAGCAGCGATCCTTATGTAAAACTGGCAATTGAGACCTTGGAGACTTATGTCAGGACAGGGAATAAAATTGAAATTCCCGAGGATTTACCTGAGGAAATGCTTACTGATAGGGCAGGAGTATTTGTTTCACTTAAGAAATACGGGGAACTCAGAGGCTGCATAGGAACCATAGCACCCACTACAATAAATATTGCAGCTGAAATCATCCAGAATGCCATAAGCGCGGGAATTAGGGATCCGAGGTTTTCTCCTGTAAGAAAAGAAGAGCTTTCCGATTTGGTTTATTCGGTGGATGTTCTTGGGGAGCCTGAACCTATTGAATCAAAAAAGGAGCTGAATGTGAAAAAATACGGCGTCATTGTGAGAAGCGGATATAGAACAGGTTTGCTGCTGCCAAATCTTGAAGGGGTGGACACGGTTGACTATCAGGTGAGTATAGCATTGCAGAAAGCAGGCATTAGGAGCAATGAACCCTATGAGATGGAACGTTTTGAAGTGATCAGACATTATTAGGCGGCTTATTTGGAAGAGACTGATTTAGGATAAGGAAGTCCGATGATATTAAGTCATAAAAACATATGGAGTGATTTGTAATGGACCGACTCAAAGAGGCAAGGTACTATGATAAAACTGAAGGCCGCAATGTTATATGCAGGCTCTGCCCCCATGAGTGCAAAATTGCACCGGGTAAATTCGGAATATGCAGAGTAAGGAATAATATTGAAGGCACCCTCTATACCTGCAATTACGGCAAGATATCCGCATTAGCCATGGACCCGGTGGAAAAGAAGCCCCTGTACCATTTCTATCCCGGAAAGTACTTGCTGTCCCTGGGTACTTTCGGATGCAATTTCAGGTGTGGTTTCTGCCAGAACCATCATATTGCACAGTGCGGGGTGAGCGAGGGGAATGGGTATGACTTTTACGAATCCGATCAGAGTTACCTGTTGAAGCTCTGCATGCAGGAAAAAGACTGCATAGGCATAGCATATACGTACAATGAGCCGGGTATTTGGTATGAATATGTGCTGGAAACAGCCGCATATATCAAGTCAAGGGGCTTCAAAAATGTGCTGGTTACCAACGGATATATAAGCGAGGGAGCGCTTTTGGAACTACTGCCTTATATAGATGCTATGAATATAGACCTTAAGGGTTTTACGGAGGAATACTACCGAAATGTTTGCGGAGGAGATCTGGACCATGTAAGAAAGACTATAAGGACAGCTGCTTCGGAATGTCACGTAGAGATTACCACTCTTATTGTTCCTGGCCTGAATGACAGTGAAATGGAAATGGATGAGCTTTCAAAATGGCTGTCGTCTGTTAAACCTTCAATTCCGCTTCACCTGTCCCGGTATTTTCCAATGTATAAAATGAAGGAGGAACCTACTTCTGTAGAGACTTTGAATATGCTAAAAAAAACAGCCGACCGAAACCTGGAATATGTGTATATAGGCAATTTGCAGAGCAAGGCTGTAAATACCAATTGTCCCAAATGCAGTGCGCTTCTGATAAGAAGGACAGGGGGCATACATATGGAAAATCTTGAAGACGGTGTATGTTCCAAATGCGGTAAAATTATAGATATAAAAGGCATATAGCAACTATATAATTTAGGCATTTACCGGGGGATGGCATATTTGGTATAATAGTCGGGGCATATGCAAACATATTAATCAGGCAAATGATATCATCAGTAAACATCCGGGAGGTTTTAGTATGAATTTTTTTACCCAAATAAGGGAAAGCGTAATCGATTTCAAATTCTACAGAAGTATTAGAAATAATAAGTTCAGCAGGAGCTTCTTATACCTGTTGCTGCTTTTTCTGATAATTTATTTCATAAATGGAATAAGGACTTTTATAGTAACCAGAATAGTTATAGATAAAATAGGTGTCAACTTTATCGAAAATGTTCCGGAATTCAGGCTTGAAAACGGCGAACTCAGCTTTGAAGGCAATATGCCTTACTATATCAGTAACAGCACTAATGAGATTTTTGTAATTGACACCACGGGAAGTGTGAAAGAAAGCGTTTTAAAAGATGTAAGGACTGGGATGCTGATAACCAGGAACAATATATATATAAAAACAAATGAAATTGAAACCAGGACGTTCAGTTTAACCGAACTAAAAGGAATAATCCTTACAAAGTCGGATATACTTGAATTTTTGCCCAAGCTAAGCTGGATTATGCTTATTTTTATTGTTTTCGGCTTCATTTTCGCATTGGGCTGGAAGCTTCTCAATGCAGTCATTTTGGCACTATTAGGGCTAATTGTGAATTCAGTGCTAAAGGGAAGGCTGAAGTTTAACAACATGCTGAACATCAGTATATATGTACTGACACTGCCGATGCTTATTCAGCTTGCCGTAAACCTTTACGGCTACCCTCTTCCTGGATTTGGGTTGATATATTGGGGAATTTCCATTCTATATGCTGCTTTGGCGGTAAAAAGCTGCAGAGATGAAGAAAACGAATCGGATTTGGCGAATGATACGGAGCAGCTATAGTTTTACTTAAATTCCCGGAGGATACGACAGATGAAAATAGGTGTGATTTCGGATACGCATATAAGAAGCAGCGCAAAGCTGCTTCCCAATATTATCTTTAAGGCATTTGACGGCGTTGAAATGATACTTCATGCGGGGGATATCCTGATAGACGAAGTGATAATTGAATTGGAGACAATTGCTCCTGTTTATGCAGTAGCAGGAAATAATGATGACTATGATATGTTATATAAATACGGAACAAAAAGAATAATTGAGGTCAATGGAAAAAGAATAGGATTGACTCACGGGAGCAGCAGGGGAAGGACATATTTGAACGCATATGACATATTTTCCAGGAATAATGTGGATTGTGTGGTATACGGACATAGCCACAAGCCCCACAATGAAATGATTAACGGGGTATTGTTCTTCAATCCCGGTTCCCCAACATCCAAAAGGTTTGAACCCAGATATTCTTTGGGACTTTTATATGTGGACAAGGATATCAGAGGAGAAATACTGTACTTTGATTAAAAATAAAAAATTAAGGAGGTAGCAATGTTAGAAAAGATATTAGAGCACAACAGGAAATTTGTACAGGGAAGAAAGAATGCAGGAGAGGATAAACCAATAAGCGGCCACGCCCAGAAGGATGCAATGGTATTTACCTGCATGGACACAAGACTTGTAGAACTTTTGGAGCCTGCAATGGGTTTTGGGAGGGGAGATATAAAAATATTGAAGAATGCAGGCAATATTATCAGAGGCAATTGCAGTGACGTAATAAGAAGTATAGCTGTAGGGACAATACTGATGGGATTAAAGGAAGTATATGTGGTAGGCCATTCTGATTGCGGGATGAGAAAGCTGAAAGCGGATGACATCAAGGCAAAAATGGTTGAGCGGGGAATATTTGAGGATGCAATTGAAGCCATTGATATAGAGGAATGGTTCGGATTGCTTAAGGACGAATCAGAGAATGTAAGGGACGCGGTTCTTAAACTGAGAGAGTCCCCATACATTCCGAAGGATGTAAAAATATTCGGGCTGTTAATGGATCCCAATACAGGCGGAATAGAGCCTGTTATTTAGGTGTATAAAAATCTTCATTAAATATTGTTACAATCCCTTAAGAATTATAGACATTATAAATGAAAAATGGTAAACTAATATTGTTAAAAATATATTTAACTTACAATAATATTTAACAAGGTTTGATTGGAGGTCTGTATTAATGGAGAAAAGAATACTTACCCCAAAGGAAATTGCACAAGCAACATGCGATGCAGGTTGTGCAAAGGCGAAGCTTTCAATTCTACAAATGATTGTATTAGGAATCTTCGCAGGGGTATTTATTGGTTTTGGAGCACAGGGAGCAATCACAATAGGGCAATCACTGACAAAGATTGATGTAGGTTTGCAGAAGTTTGCATTTGCCGCTGCTTTCCCTGTAGGACTTATGTTAGTAGTTATATGCGGTGCGGAGCTTTTTACAGGTAACAACCTTATGACCTTAGGATGTATTAATTGCCGCTACAAATTTTCGGATGTTCTTAGGAACTGGTGCACTGTATATGTTGCTAATTTAGTGGGTTCGGTAGTATTGGCATACCTTGTTGCGAAATCCGGATTAATGGCACCCGGAACACCTGCTGCCGACCTTGCTATAGGAATAGCAACAAAAAAAGTTGCAATGGCTTTTGGCCCCGCAGTTATAAGAGGTATACTCTGCAACATCATCGTAGTTCTTGCAGTATGGATGGCTACCGGAGCGAGGGACGTAATAGGAAAGATATTTGCATGCTGGTTCCCGATTATGCTTTTTGTATTGTCCGGATATGAGCACAGTGTTGCAAACATGTATTTTATACCCCTTGGAATGTATTTAGGGGCTCCTGTTACCTGGGGACAGGCTTGGTTGAATAATCTGATTCCGGTTACAATAGGCAACCTGATCGGTGGATCGCTTGTAGTTCCGCTTTTCTACCATGTGGCATACATGAAGACTGCTGCACCTGTTGCTGCAGAAAAGGATGTAAAAGCATAAAAAGATTTAAAGGCAATTTTATAAAGTATATAATTAAATAAGAAAAAAGTTTTCCGAGTCATCGCTTCTAAGGGTTGCTATGAAGCCTTGACCGATGGGCCGGTCCCATAAGGGTTTAGGGGGAAATTCCTAAGCCTCCCGTGTTTGGAAAGGAAAATGTTTTGTTGTATATTACCAAAAACAATCCTTTTCAGGGTTGTTTTTTTGCATGAACTTAGATGAATATGAAGGATACCGAAGTAAAGGGTGGGAGCTGCAAATGAAGGATGGATTGGGCAGAAACATAAATTATTTAAGAATATCGGTCACGGACAGGTGCAATCTCAGGTGCCGTTATTGTATGCCTGAAGAGGGTGTAGAGAAGAGGGATCATGGAGAGATATTGACACTTGAGGAGATATTCGATGTAGTAAAAGCATGTACGGAGTTAGGCATAGACAAAATAAGGCTTACCGGGGGAGAACCACTTGTCAGGGAAGGGCTCATAGGGCTGATTGAGAAAATTACATCGCTAAGGGGGATAAAGGATGTTGCTCTGACCACCAATGGAGTGCTCCTGAAGAAGTATGCCCATGACTTAAGGGAAGCAGGTCTTAAAAGGATAAATATAAGCCTGGACACCATGAATGGTACAAAATATGAGTACATGACCAGGGGTGGAGATATAAAGCATGTGCTGGAGGGAATCGATGAAGCATTAAGAATGGGCCTTGTACCCCTGAAAATAAATACCGTACTGTCAAAAGACTTCAATGAGGATGAAATAAAGGATTTCGTGAGGCTTACTCTTGATAAAAGAATTGATGTCCGGTTCATTGAACTGATGCCCTTGGGACAAACAGCAGACTTTGCATCGGAACACTATTTATCCAATACAGCGGTGCTGGAGAAATTCAAGGGGCTGGAGCCTGTGGAAGCTGGAGACAAAAGCAGTCCTGCCAGGTATTATAGGCTGCCCGGTGCACTAGGAAGAGTCGGGCTCATTAATCCAATAAGCAACAGATTTTGCAGCAGCTGCAATAGAATAAGACTTACAGCGGATGGGAAGCTTAAGCCCTGCCTCCACTCAGATAAAGAAATCGACATAAAAGGGGTACTAAGGGACAGCAGGCAGAATGACAAATATAATGCGCTATGGAAAGCTGTGTTGAAAACGATACAGTCCAAGCCCGAGCATCATACACTGGACGATTTGTGCAGCAAACCCGTCGAAAGGGATATGTACAGAATAGGGGGATAAAGGAGGGGGATATATGAAGGGCAAAGTAATAGCTGTAAATATAAGCGAAAAGAAGGGCGTTTTCAAAAAAACCATAGAACAGGGGGATTTCAAGGTTGATCACGGCCTGATAGGGGATGCCCATGCCGGAAACTGGCACAGGCAGGTGAGCCTGTTGGGGATAGAGAGCATTAACAAGATGAAAGCCTTGGGTGTAGAGGGACTTATTGCCGGGAAATTTGCGGAAAACCTGACTACAGAAGGGATGGAGCTCTGGAAGCTTATTGTTGGCACCAGACTTAGGATAGGGGATACAATACAGGAAGTGACGCAGATAGGCAAGGAGTGTCACATAAAATGTGAAATATTCCAAAAAATAGGCAGTTGCATAATGCCGACAGAGGGTATATTTACAAGGATCATAAAAGGCGGAATCATAAAGGCCGGTGACGAGATAGAGGTAATAGAATAGGCAAGGGAACCAGAATCAGAAAAAGATAATAATTATAAATGAAAATCATCATAGGATGATTTTCATTTATTTAGAGGAAAATAGTGATAAATATAGAAATATATATGATGGTTGTTTTTTTTGCTTTTTAGTCTTTACAGAGTGTATCCAAATAGTATAAAGGAGGATGCTTTTATGGCTGCATACAAAAGTGTCAGAAGAAAAAGAATGATAACACTTGTTGTATATACCCTCATGCTCCTTTCTGCATGGACGATATATCAGCTGGGGGTTTTCGCAGTTTTTTACGATAACATTCCGATATTGGGCTTGATAATAAGGAATAGCATAAAATATATCATATGGACTTTGCCGGTCCTTATACTGCTCAGACATGTGTATTTTTCAAACCCCATAGAATATCTGAAACTGGGGGGCGACGTGGCAAATGGGCTGGTTTGGGGAATCGCTATTGGTCTTATTATCGTAATTTACCACGCCATTAGATTTTTCTTCATAGGGGACGGTTCCCTGAGGTTTGATATTGATATATATACATGGGTTCATAAGATAATTCTGATAGGCTTTACGGAAGAAGTGGTTTTCAGGGGCTTTATACTGCAAAAAATTAACGAAGAACTGGAGTTTATATTTGCAAACGGTATAGCATCCATACTTTATGTGCTGATACATATTCCGCGCTGGTACATTGATGGGCTTCTGCAAAGTGAAAAAAGGCCGTATCTTCTGGCTTCAGCCGGCTTTGTGCTGGTTTTTGGACTGGTACAGGGATACGTGCTGAAAAAGACAAAATCCCTATGGGCCTGTATGGTAATACATTCAATAAACAACCTGGTCACTATAATTATAGGGATCTGAAGAAGCTTGTCATACGTCTTGATTTTGAAGGAATCCATGTGACGGATAATGGTATCAGAAGCATACAGTGGCCATTGGACAGGCTGATGAAGAAAAGAATAACGCTAATGTGGCGCGGGGCGTAAAGCCCGCGCCACATTAGCTGACAGATAATGCAGATTGATTTAGTAAGAAGTACTATTCTTATATTGCGTATTAATAACATTACATAGGAGGATTTTGTTATGACTACTTTTGAAGACTTTATGAAATTAGATATCAGAGTTGGAGAAATTACTCAAGTGGAGATTTTTGAGAAAGCGAAAAAACCTGCTTATAAATTATGGGTTGATTTCGGCAATGAAATTGGTATAAAGAAATCAAGCGCTCAAATTACTGAATGCTATAAGAAAGATGAACTTATAGGTAAGCAAGTTTTAGGAGTGGTAAACTTTCCGCCAAGACAAATTGCGGATTTTATGTCGGAAGTATTGGTATTAGGAGTTTATTCAACACAAGGAGTGGTATTAGTTAAACCAGAACATCCTGTTAAAAAAGGCGATAAATTAGGTTAATACATAATCTTTATACAAGGTGCAAACTCCTATGCGGAGTTTGTGAGATATTAAACCCGGGAGAGACAATATATGCATAATCGACACATGTCAGATTCCGGATACCGGAAGCGGTATATAAAGACGATTGAGTGAGGCGTTGCGGGGCATTACGCATCAGCGAACAAAGCCCTCACGCTGCATCACGTCGGGCTGGAGCAGGGAGCGTGCGTGCCTTGGGTTGCGGAGTATTGCTGAACTATAATATTAATCAAAGTTTATTAAAAGGAGGATTAAAGATGAAAGGTAAAAAGGCAATTGTAATATATAAATCCAAAACCGGTTTTACTGAAAAATACGCAAATTGGATTGCAGATGATTTGCAATGTGATATTGTATGTTTAGAAGAATTCAATGCGGCAGAAATTTCACGTTACAGTATTGTTGTATTTGGAGGCGGTATGCATGCAGCCAAATAGAACCCTTAAGCAATTATATTAATACAATCAGTTTCTCACAATAGGAATGATAAGTACCAAAACAACACATACGTAGGCCTTGGGCCGGTAGACGCATCTGCTTTGCAATAAGGGTTTTATTAATTTCGATAAATTCTGGGAGGTAAACAATGGACTTAAAATCAAGCTGGCTGACAAAAAGATATATTGCCCATAGGGGATTTCATTCCAATAACCAAATATGCCCCGAGAATTCATTACCGGCTTTCCAGGAGGCGATTAACAGGGATTTTGCTATTGAACTTGACGTGCGCATTACCAATGATGGTAAAATCATTACATTTCATGATGATAATTTGAGAAGGATGACCGGTTTTGATAAAGCAACAGGGACTTGTTCATATAAAGAGATCGAGCATTTGACTCTATATGATTCTGAACATAAAATTCCATTGCTTGAGAGTGTGCTGGAATTAGTAAATGAAAAGGTTCCAATTGTCATTGAAATTAAAAGCGGGGAAGAAGTTGGTTTCCTTGAAAGTGAATTATATGCGATAATTAAACGATACAAAGGCGAATTTGTTATTCAATCATTTAATCCTTACTCTATGAAGTGGTTTAAAGAAAATGCACCGGGAATAATCCGGGGGCAGCTATCAGGAGACTTTAAAAACGAGAATTTGCCCTTTTACAAAAAGTTTTTGCTTAAAAACCTGTTATTGAATAAGGAGAGCTCTCCATCGTTTATAAACTATGATATAAATTGTATGCCCAATTGGAGATTGGAATGGGAAAGGAAAAAGGGTTTGCTTATTCTTGGCTGGACTGCAAAAACAAAGGAGCAATATGAGATAGCTAAGAAATACTGTGATAACGTTGTATTTGAAGGTTTTGACCCAAGGGGTGATATAAATGAGTTTTGATTGGCTTCACGATTACATTGTAAACATTATTTCACAAGTTATTATAACAGTAGGTATTTTTTTATGGCTTTGGCTGACAAAAAGGGTGATTATTTTTTCTCAAGTGTACAGATTGATACTTGCTAAGATAGCGAGGAAAAAATATGTTCTGATTTGGAACGACCATGATATTAAAAACAGTAATGGGATTATTAAATTACTTGAAAAAAAGAATTCAAAATTCAGGTATTTTGCATTAAATCAACCTAAAGATATTTTTAAGTTTCCTCTTAAGCCCGGAGCAATACAAGCAATTATATTTATTGTTTCAGATGTAACAAAGCTTTCTGAAGATCCAAAAGAACGGAACAGTATTCAGGACAAAGTTTTAAAATACGTTGAAAAAGGCGGAACTTTAATTGGAACTCATGATATAATTTACCGACGGGTTAGAAATGATTTGTTTGAAATGGCTTTTGGGTGCAGGATTACTAATTTTCAAAGGGAAAATAAGCCCATTGAGTACATGGTTACCCCTGAGAATACCGGGCATCCGGTATTAAAGGATTTACCGGATACATTTTGTCTTGAAGATGGTGAGGTTTGCTGGGGAGAATGGACTCATGACGTATTGGTTTTGTTAAAATCAAGGAAAGCTTACAACGGGAAAAAACCAATACCATTGTTGACATTCAGGTCATACTCGGAAGGTAAATTGTTTTGGATAAATTGCGGGGACAAGTATGATAAGTTATGCAGGAGCTTGGCAGAGCCCCAAAGTGAGTATATACAAATAATATCTAACATATTAAAATATAGTAATCTTTTTGAAAAAAACATCGGTGAACCGCAAATTGATTTTGCGTCATAAAAGCACTATTGTGAAATATTGCAGTACCCCTTAATAAAATTTCGTATAAATCTATGATTGAGACGGCGGGTTTTCTCTCAAAAATAGGGGGTGGAGCAGATTCGAGAAATATACTAAGAATAATTCTGCTAATATTTGTGATAGTTGCCATAATATTTTCTTTGGTTTTATTCTTTTGCGCATCGGCTGCCCCGGTGTTTATCGGCTTAATATTTTTCGGGAATATTGAGCTTATAAACCGATAGATGCCGCTATTATTGGATATGCCTTGTATTACGCATTGGTAGCCTTCGCAGAGGAGTTGTTATTCAGGGGATATATAAGAAAGGTTTTGGAAGGTAAAAGCAAAATACTTATATATACTGTATCTGCATTTGCCTTTGCGGGTTTTCATTTTATTAGCCCTGAATTTAATTTGATGACATTCGTGCTGATATTCATATTCAGCATAATCTTTATGCATATGTATGTGTCGGTTGAGAATATCTGGCCCCTGATCATGTTTCACTTTGGATGGAATTTATTTGGTGAATATATTTCTTTGTATAAAGAGTATAGAGGACATGGAATAGGCACAGAGTTAATGAGAAGGATGCTGGAGCATTTGAAAAAAGTTATGCTGGGCTGCTATCAGGAACAATCTGGCTTCTATAAAGACCATTGAAAAATGCGGCGGTATAATAAAAGAATCAAAACCATATGTAGATGGAAAGCCGATGAATGTACATTGGATTGAGATAGTATGAATTTGCTAAGGGTATTAAAGCAGCAGCTATTATATTACACATTTTACTCCTTATACAAAACAAGAGGTATTAACCAATAGGGGGCGAAAACAATGTTGGAGAACGGATTGGAAGAATGCACCTGCAGGAAAAAGAAATGCAAGAGGCACGGTAAATGCGCTGAATGCATAGAATACCATAAAAATAGCAAGTATGAGCCATACTGTAAGAGAAAAAAGAAGGTGTCCAGGGACATTTTGTCCTTGCAGGGTGGGGGTGCGGCATACTTCGGGTTATGACAATAAACTTTGATAATATAAGGAGGTTGGTTTACAGTGGATATAAAAACTATCATTTTGGGTGGGCTGGCTGCCAATTGCTACCTTATCGGAACTGCAAAAGGATTTATTCTTATCGATACGGGGAGAGCAAGTAAGCTTTCTAAACTGGAGAATGAGATTAAAAGTGCAGGCTGTAAACCGGGGAATCTGAATCTTATCATACTGACGCATGGTGATTTTGATCATACAGGTAATTGCTCTTATCTTCGTGATAAATATCATGTCAAAATTGCAATGCACCACGATGATATTGGGATGGTTGAAAAAGGAGATATGTTCTGGAATAGGAAAACAGGCAATGCAATTGCGAAGAAAATTGTTAATGCTTTATTTAGAATCACAAATTTTAGCCCTGATTTTTCTGTTGATGAAGGGTATGACCTATCAGAATATGGAATGGATGCAAAAATTCTATATCTTCCGGGGCACTCAAAAGGGTCAATCGGAATAATAACGTCGGATCGAGAACTGTTTTGCGGAGATCTTTTTATGAACAATAGCAAGCCAAGTCTTGGTTCAATTATTGATGAACCGGAGGAAGCAAATGCAAGTTTACGGAAAGTAAAAGGTTTGAATGTTAATAATGTTTATCCGGGACACGGGAAACCTTTCCCGATGAGTGCTCTGAAAATGTAAAAAGGAAGGATTATCGGCCATCGACGTTGGGAGTGTTTGATGAACAATTGCAGTATAAGTATTATGAAATATGATGCAGAAGATTTATAATTAAACTGTGGAGGTATTAAAAACATGTGGAAGTTATTTGCGGTACTATCAGCAGTGTTTGCAGCCCTGACTTCAATTCTTGCCAAAATTGGTATAAAGGGTGTGGATTCGAATCTTGCTACAGCAATTCGCACAGTTGTTATTATATTTATATCATGGGGCATTGTGATTACAACAGGTGCCTATAATGGAATCAAAGATTTGACAAAACAGAACTGGACATTTTTGATTCTATCAGGAATGGCGACAGGCTTATCGTGGATGTTTTATTATAAAGCAATATCCCTTGGCAATGTATCGCAGGTTGCGCCAATTGATAAATCCAGTATTGTTCTTACACTGATATTGTCTTTTCTGGTTCTGGGGGAGCAATTCACCGCAAAGACTTTAATCGCCGGCACACTTATTACGGCAGGGACATTCGTAATGCTATGGAAGTAAGAAATGAAATTGAATATAAGGAGGATACAAGAATGATTGATGCACATGTACATATTTTTGGGGATGGCAGAGGAGAATATTCAATCGAACGCATTAACAGCTTTATTGTGCATGCACAAAAAAAAGGAATTAACGAAATCTATATGCTTGAGCATACCCATCAGTACAGTGAATTCGTACAAATGTACAAGCCCATAAGCGATAATAACGAATATCTGAGGAACTGGTTATCAGGTAAAATGAAGGTATCTCTTGAAGAATACACACGTTTCATAGACAAAGCAAAGGCCTATGGCTTTCCCATAAAAGTAAGATTTGGGCTGGAAGTCTGCTATATTCCCGAGACTGTGCATATATTATCCGAGATTTTGAAACAGTATAAATGGGATTTTATTACCGGTTCCGTTCACTTTATCGGAAGCTTCGGTTTTGACCACAAACTGGAGCTTTGGAAGGGAATTGATGTTGATGAGGCATACAGGCGTTATTATGAAATAATGCTGGAAATGATAGATACCGGCTTATTTAATGGGGTTGGTCATCCGGATTCGATTAAATGCTTTGGACATTACCCGTCACAAAATTTGGACAGCACCTATATCGCCTTAGCTAAGGCTTTGAATAAAGCAGGTATGTATACGGAACAGAGCGGAGGGCTTGTACTGAATTATAAGTTCCCTGAATTAGGTATGAATCCGGGTATGTTAAGGATATTTAAGGATAATAACGTTAGTATTCTTACAGCCTCCGATGCTCACAGACCTGAACATGCAGGGATGAATATCAAGGAGCTGCAGGAAATTTTAGATGCCTGATTAATAAAAACCATTTGACAAAGGTCACCGCTTTAAATATACTATTTAAAATATATATATTTTGAAAGGAGAGTGTATTGGCTTATGGAAAAGTTTTTGAAAGAGGGTCTGACCTTCGATGATGTTCTCCTGATTCCCGCGAAGTCTGAAGTCCTTCCAAAAAACACGGATACCACAACATTTCTTACTAAAAAGATCAGGCTTAACATCCCGTTGGTGTCGGCGGGCATGGATACCGTTACCGAATCCAAGCTTGCAATAGCAATAGCAAGGGAAGGCGGTATCGGAATAATTCACAAGAATATGCCCATAGAAAATCAGGCAATTGAAGTCGATAAGGTAAAAAGATCGGAACATGGAGTTATCGTAGACCCCTTTCATTTATCTCCCGATCACATAATATCGGATGCTATGGAGCTGATGGAAAGATACAGGATTTCCGGAGTCCCTATAACGGATGAGAAAGGCAAGCTGGTAGGGATACTTACAAACAGAGACCTGAGATTCGAGACAGAATTTTCAAAAAAGATATACGAGGTCATGACAAAGGATAACCTTATTACTGCGCCTGTAGGTACAAATTTGATTCAGGCTGAGCAGATATTAAAAAAGCATAAGATAGAAAAACTCCCCCTTGTGGACGATAAAGGTTACCTAAAGGGGCTCATTACTATAAAGGATATAGAAAAAGCAATACAATATCCCAATTCCGCAAAGGATAAAGGCGGAAGGCTTATTGTAGGCGCTGCCGTCGGTGTAACCAATGATATGATTGAGAGGGTAGAAGCCTTGGCGGCATCGCAGGTTGACGTTGTTGTGGTTGATACCGCCCACGGACATTCAAAGGGTGTTATTGAAGCAGTAAGGAAAATTAAAGGCTGCTTCCCGGATTTGCAGGTAATTGCAGGAAATGTTGCTACTGCAGCAGGAACAAGGGAGCTTATTGAAGCCGGTGCCGATGCAGTAAAGGTGGGAATAGGTCCCGGTTCCATTTGTACTACCAGAGTAGTAACAGGTGTCGGGGTTCCGCAAATCACAGCAGTGCATGATTGCGCAGAGGAAGCAGACAGATACGGCATACCGGTTATATCGGACGGAGGAGTTAAATACAGCGGAGACGTTGTAAAAGCAATAGCTGCGGGGGCAAGTGCAGTGATGCTTGGGAGCCTCTTTGCAGGTACTGCCGAAAGCCCCGGGGAAATGGAGATTTACCAGGGCAGAAGCTTTAAGGTATACAGGGGCATGGGCTCCCTGGGCGCCATGGCATGCGGAAGCAAGGACAGGTATTTCCAGGAGGATGCAAAGAAGCTTGTACCGGAAGGGGTAGAAGGAAGGGTGCCTTATAAAGGGCCTTTGTCTGAGACAATATATCAGCTGGTAGGGGGTATACGGTCAGCAATGGGTTACTGTGGAACTGCCAGTATCGAACAACTCAGGAAAAATACACAATTTATGCGTATTACTGCCGCAGGTCTGAGAGAGAGTCATCCTCATGATGTGAATATAACAAAGGAAGCTCCCAACTATAGCCTGTAAAGTGGTTGCACCGGCCTTGCGCCGGCAGATAAGCATTTGAACGGAGAGTGAAAACTGATGGGCAAAGAGAGGCAGACCGGGGATTGGACTGCAGTAAGCTTCATTGAAGAAAATGTAGTAAAGATAAAAGAACTTGCAGGAGACAAAAAGGTTATATGTGCTTTAAGCGGCGGGGTTGATTCCTCCGTAGCGGCAGTGCTGGTGCATAAGGCAATAGGCAGCCGGCTGACCTGCATATTTGTCGATCACGGGCTTTTGCGAAAAAACGAAGGAGATCAGGTGGAGGAAGTATTTAATAAGCGTTTTGATATCAGCCTCATAAGGGTAAATGCAGAGGACAGATTTCTTGCCAGGCTTAAAGGGGTGACAGACCCGGAACAAAAAAGGAAAGCAATCGGTGAGGAATTTATCAGAGTTTTCGAGGAAGAGGCCGGCAAGCTGGGGGAAATCGACTTTTTAGTGCAAGGAACCATTTACCCCGATGTGGTTGAAAGCGGGACAAAGACTGCTGCTGTTGTAAAATCTCACCATAATGTGGGAGGACTGCCCAAGGATATGCAATTCAAACTTATTGAGCCGCTAAGGTCCCTTTTCAAGGATGAAGTAAGGCTTGTGGGCCTGGAGCTTGGCATACCTGAGGATTTGGTATGGAGGCAGCCTTTTCCGGGGCCGGGTCTCGGTATAAGGGTACTGGGAGAAGTAACAAAGGAAAAGCTTGATATAGTCAAAGAAAGCGATGCAATACTAAGGGAAGAGATCAAGAAAGCAGGGCTTGAAAGAAGAATATGGCAGTACTTTACTGTTTTGCCCGGTATTAGAAGCGTAGGGGTAACAGGGGATAAACGTACATATTCCCACACGGTGGCGATACGGGCTGTCAACAGCTCCGATGCCATGACAGCGGATTGGGCAAGGATACCCTACGAAGTATTGGAAAAGATATCCTCCAGGATAGTAAACGAAGTTGAGCATGTAAACAGGGTTGTGTATGATATCACTCCCAAACCCCCCGCAACAATTGAGTGGGAGTAGAACCGTTAAGGGATGTCCGTGATACATTAAGTACCACATATGATGAGTTACTGAAATAGTTTCATAATTATAAATCTCCTTGCCGTGTGGTAGGGAGATTTTAATCATTACAACAAAAATCGGAATAAATTTTTTTCAACTATTTTAACATTAGAATTGATATTATTCCGATAATCATGTTATAATGTTCCTAAATTTAGGTTGTCTTGGGGTGAAAAGGTTGGAATATATAAAAGTATCAGAAATAGCAAAAAAATGGGGATTATCTGCCCGCAGGGTGCGGGTTCTCTGTGTAGAAAACAGAATAGAGGGCGTAATTCGTAAAGGCAATCTTTATATGATTCCTACTGATGCAAAAAAGCCAGAGGACGGGCGTACCATGGGAAGAAGCAAAGCCAACCTCAAAAAACTGTTTCAAGATATTGATATAAAGCTAAATAAGCTTTCAACAATCCGCCCTTTAACACAAGGTGAGATTGAACGCCTAAGAGAAGAGTTTCTTATTGAGTATACCTATAATTCTAATGCCATTGAGGGCAATACTCTGACCTTACAGGAAACTGCAATGGTCTTGGAGGGTGTTACCATAAACCAGAAGCCATTGAAAGAGCATTTAGAAGCCATCGGACATAGGGATGCTTTTCAGTACGTGGAGGGGCTGGTAAAGGACAAGGTGGAGCTTTCAGAGTACGCGATTAAAGTCATTCATTCTCTTGTGTTGATGGACAGACCAGAGGATAAGGGCGTTTATCGCCGTATTCCGGTTCGCATTATGGGCGCATTCCACGAACCACCGCAGCCTTATATGGTGGAACCTTTGATGAGGGATTTACTACTGAAACACGCTGAGAGAAAAAAGTCAATGCACATCGTAGAAGCTGTTGCACTGTTCCATTTGGATTTTGAGGGTATTCACCCCTTTATCGATGGAAACGGACGCACGGGGCGGCTTTTGATGAACTTAGAGCTGATGCAAAACGGCTATCCTGCAATTGATATCAAATTTACCGATAGACGCAGATATTATGATGCCTTTGATTTGCATTACAGAAGCAAAAGTGCTGAACTGATGATACGAATTATAGCCGAGTATATGAATGAACGATTGGGACAGTACCTGACTGTGTTGTGTTAATATTAATCCGTAATTTGGAGGAATAAACATGAGCGAATTTTACACTACCGTTTTAGAAGTATTAAAACAGGACCATTGGAACAATACCGCGCCGCACTCGCAGTGGAAAATCGGATGTGCCTTTTAATTTCTCACAGGATTTTGACTGGATTTTAGCTTATACGAATGTTAATGATAAAAATAAAGTTATTGGCAGAACGGTTGAACGTAAATACTACGAAAC
>ERZ795058.3374-NODE-3374-length-16883-cov-4.567269_pt1 | contig 16883 bp, 14 predicted proteins | sample MGYA00375142_ERZ795058 | MGnify/ENA primary metagenome ERZ795058 (study PRJEB30187, sample SAMN05720210) | activated sludge metagenome | isolation source: anaerobic digester from wastewater treatment plant | place: Japan | collected 2015-04-20 ... | reverse complement strand
TGCATCGATATGATAAAACTGGCGTTTAGAGCAATCACCGAAAAGAATATTGATGATGCTAAGCGATGTATAGATATGGATAAAGAGGTTGACGAGCTTAATATGCAGATCAACCGTGAGCTGTTTAGCTTTATGGTAGAAAATCCTGCAACCATATCGCCAGCATTTGGGCTTATCACGGTTGCACGAGCATTAGAGCGAATTGGCGACCATGCAACCAATATTGCCGAGCGTGCGGTATACTATATACAGGGCGAGGACATACGACACCAGGAGTAAACGATGTCAAAAATATATGTTGTGGATGATGAAAAAGATATCCGTGAAATTTTGAAGGTGAATCTGCAAAAAAACGGCTATGATGTCAATACCTTTGCTTCTGCTGAAGAAGTACTGAAACAACTTGCTATTGCAAAACCTGATTTATTTATATTGGATATCATGATGAACGGTATGGATGGACTGGATTTATGCAAACACATCCGTGCATCAAGAGAATTAACCACTATACCCATCCTATTTCTTTCAGCAAAATCTGCCGAACTGGATAAGGTGCTGGGATTGGAACTGGGTGCCGATGACTACCTCACCAAACCCTTCAGCATTCATGAGCTGATTGCCAGAGTAAAAGCAATCATGCGCCGTTCACAAACTAAACAGGAACTATCGCCAAAAGAAATATTAACCTATAACGCGATTTCATTATATCCTGATAAATTTCAGGTAACTATCGACAATCAAAATATTGACCTTACAAAAACCGAATTTTTAATCTTAAAACTTTTTATGCAGTATCCCGGTAAGATTTTTAGTCGCGACAATATTATTGACAGCATCCGTGGTGATAATGTTTATGTCATTGACAGAACCATAGATGTCCACATCATGAATTTGCGTAAAAAACTGGGAACATACAAAGATGCTATAAAGACCTATTCGGGCGTTGGTTATGGGCTAAAAGTTTGAAGGAGTAAAACTTTTTTGGTAAACAGTAATGAAAAGGCTGAAGACAAAACTTGTAGTAGTATACACCGTCGCCCTGGTAATCTTTATTTCGTTTCTTTTGATGTATATCAATCACCACATTCACTCTGCTTTCATCGCATTTCAAGAAGCGGAGTTGCAGCAAAATATTGAAAACATACATATCTATTTACATTCCTATCATAAACCTTTCAATTATGTTCTTTTTCAAAATCATGATGTTGTTGCTTCATTAAAAAATGTATCATATAAAAGTTCGTTGAGAATTACTATCATTACGGATGATGGAACTGTTTATTTTGATTCTTTTGCCAATCCGGAGTTGATGGAAAATCACCTTTACCGCCCGGAAATACTGCAATCCCGTACAAAAGGGGTAGGAAGTGCAATCCGCTATAGTAAAACTGTCAAATCTGATATGCTGTATGTTGCAAAATATTTTGATAACTACTATATACGAACGGCAAAATCACTTGGTGCAATCAATATACTTATTGGAGCCTTAACAAAAAATATACTCATCGTGGGATTTGCTGTGCTTGTGCTGACCATTGCTGCAAATTATATTTTTGCTACAATCTTTACAAAGCCAATAGCTGAATCATTGCAATTTATTGATCAATTTTTTCATGGCGATCTAAACACCCGCATCCTCAACTACAAAGACGATGAGATGGGCTATCTACAAAATTCCATGAACAGATTAGCCGACAATATACAGGCACGCATAAACGAGCTCACTGCCCAAAAGAATAAGCTCTTTATGATAATTGAAAGCATTCATGATCCAATAGCGCTCATTGATGATAGTAAAAAAATTACTGTATACAATAAAGCTTTTATAGAACTGTTCCAGTTCCCCGAAACTGTCACCAATACCTATTATTTTTCCATTATACGCCATAGCCAGCTCAATGCAAAGATTCATGTTGCACTATCACAACGGCAAAATTTTTCTTTTGAAGAAACCATTGGCAGCAATCACTTCCAGATATTTATCTACCCTTTTCCCCAGCCTGATAGTGGCATCTTACTTTTGATGCATGATGTAACCGAGCAAAAACGCATCCAGAAGTTAAAATCTGATCTTGTTGGCAACCTGTCACATGAGCTTAAAACACCTATCAGCATTATCCGGGGTTACCTTGAAACAATAAAGGACATCTCCCTGGACGAAAAAACTGCCGGCCAATTTATTGACAATGCACTTGCCAATCTTGAACGGCAAAATGCTATCATCAATGATATGCTGAAGCTCAATGAATTGGAAACAACTGCGTATGCAGTTACTGAATATATTGATATCAAAACTATTATTACCCGGTGTATTGAATTGCTAACTCCAAAAATACAAAAGAAAAATCTGGCGATAGTTATGGATATTGATGCAATCCCTGAAACTATTGCCGGCAATGCATTCTTAACTGAAGAGATTTTTTTTAACATTATTGATAATGCCATCAATTACAATAATCCTAATGGAGCAATCACCATTAAAAGCGCTGTTAAAACAGCAACTATTTCAATAAGCATCGCTGACACAGGTGTTGGAATACCTCAGGATGAAATACCCCGTATCTTTGAGCGATTTTACCGCGTTGATAAAAGCCGTTCACGTGATACTGGCGGTACAGGGCTTGGGCTTTCAATTGTTAAACATGCAGCTCAGATTTTAGGATGGAATGTTAGCGTTACCTCATCAATGAATGGTACGGTGTTTGCCATAACAATACCATGGGCAGGGTAATTCTTTCATGAATTAGTTTATACCCTGCTTTGTTTCAATAGTATGTTGAGTATGTTGAGTATGTTGCCCTTACTAAATTTACTTTACTATTTCATTTATAAAATCATCTTTTTTTAAACTTTTCTGCCACATTCTATGCCGTTTAACAGATTCGATCCTTTTATCACGAGATATATTCAAGAAGCGCACTGTTTCAACCGGACCTAATGCATCTAACAGAACATCGATCCCTTTCTGTAACATCTCTTTTTCACTTAAATACCTTGATGCTCTCATTTTAATTTCTCCTTCTCGCAAAATATAACAGGATTATATGATGGGATAATATTAATATATTTTTTACATTTATTCAATAATTTGTCATCACATGTAATAAATATAGCATTATAATATTCAGCAAATGCAATATGTGCGGCATCGGCTATACCAAAACGCAATGATATTAATGTTTCAATTCTGTTTTCAATATATCAGCTTTGAAATTATAGATTTTACCATATTTATTTAATAATTGCATAATTCAGTTCTTTCCAGATCATCATCAATTGATTCAATTTCTTTTATAAGCACAGGGGAATTAATTAATTCAAGATGTGAATCTTTTACTTTAGATAATATAAGATTAACTGCATTTGTTTCTAAACGTATGCGCAAATAGTGCTGGCCATCAAATGGCCTACATAATGAGCAAACATCCATATAAATTTTATTTGCATTTTTCATCACAAACATAATATACTAAGTAAAAATTATGTCAACAATGAATTAGCTTCATTCACTGTTTTGGAATACAGGTATATGCTTACAATAAAAAATATTTCATTTATCCTTTCAATTTCTTTCTATAGCTATAGCGCATGATCATTCCGGCAAGATTAAGTCCAAGTACAAGGACTATCAGCACGATAGCTGTTCCATATTGGATAGGGCGGGTAGCTTCTATGTGGGTGCCGGCAGTTGCCAGAACATAGATATGGTATGGCAATGCCATGACCTCACTAAAAAGCGAATCCGGTACAAACGGTGTGTAAAACGTGGCACAGGTAAACATGATGGGAGCTGTTTCTCCCGCTGCACGCCCAAGTGAAAGCATGATGCCGGTCAATATGCCGGGAAGTGCAGTTGGCACAACTATCTTATAAATGGTTTGCCACCTGGTGGCACCCAGCGATAATGATGCTTCCCTATATGACATGGGAACAGTAAGTAAAGCTTCTTCTGTGGAGCGTATGACAAGCGGAAGATTAAGTATTCCCAGCGTTAGCGAGCCGGCAATAATGGATGAACCAAAATCAAGAAATATAACAAATACACTCATTCCAAAAAGACCAAAGACTACTGACGGAACGCCTGCTAAATTATTAATACCCAGCCGTATAAAGTTGAGTACTGTTACATTTTCAACATACTCGGTTAAATAGATTGCTGTCATAATACCAATGGGAACGGATACAAGTGATGAGCCTATCATCAAATACAATGTACCGATAATGGCAGGAAATATTCCGCCTTCACGCATCTCATTTTTTGGGAAGCTTACTATGAAATCCCATGAAAGCGCTTTGTAACCCTGCAAAAAAATATATCCCAATACAAACAGTAAAAAACCAATGATTGCATATGACAGTATTGTAATGATAACAAATGAAGAGGTCTCATAATATTTTGCTTTTTGTTGTAACGTTGCCATTATATTAATTCCATTTAAACTTATATTTCATGGAAAGATAGTTGGCAATGACATTAAAGAGCAATGTCAGTACAAAGAGTATGATACCAATGGCAAACAGCGCAAAATAATGATCGCTGCGATATGACGCCTCTGCCATTTCGGCAGCTATGTTTGCTGTTAAGGGGCGCACCGGATCAAAAAGGGATGTGGGAAAGATAGTAGCTCCACCGGCAACCATCAGTACCACCATTGTTTCACCCAATACACGTGAAATACCCAGAATGATAGCGGTCCATACCCCCGAAAGCGCTGCAGGCATGGTGATATGAACTATCGTTTGCCATCTGTTAGCACCTAATGCATACGATGCCTCTTTTAGTGATGTTGGCACGGACGATAACGCATCCTCAGAAATACTGGCGATAGTTGGTATGGCCATAAAGGCAAGCATAATAGCAGCATTTAATACATTAAGTCCTGTATCAATATCAAAATGATCCTGCAAAAACGGGGCAACAACCACCATGCCAAAAAAACCAATAATGACCGATGGGATGGATGCAATGAGCTCTATTATGGGTTTGACTATTTCACGGAGAGTGGCTGGAGCTAATTCCGAAAGATATATAGCTATTGCCATGCTAAATGGCACAGCAAAAGCTGCTGCAAAAAATGTTACCGTCAACGATGCAACAATCAATGGCAATGTGCCAAACTTTGGTGGCACAGATGTTGGGTACCAGCTTGTACCAAACAAAAACTCCTTCACACTCACACTATTGAATACTGGCAATCCCTCTTTAAAAAGAAATATCATAATTAAAAACAAAAAAGCAACAGAAACAAACCCTACAACAGCAAAGATATACCGTATAATCCTGTCGCTGGCAGTGTGGATGTTTAAAGCTATTTTTAATCTTTCTTTGAGCATGATATTATAGTGTAAATGGTATAATCAAAATCAAGATAATCAACTTTAAATTAGTCACCACTATGTAAAGAAATTATAAATATTTTATGAAGATAACGTTAAAAATATTCTAAAATGATATCAGATATAGTGTCATTTCTCATAATTTACAGCCTTACATAGATCATCCTGATATATAGTACATTCTTTAATGATTCTATCTTTTGCTAATGCACAATATGAAGTATCTAAATCAATCCCTATTGCATTTCTTTTTAAGTTATAGGCAGCAATAAGCGTTGTTCCTGACCCCATAAATGGGTCTAAAATTATATCATCGATAAATGAAAATAATTTTATGCACCGTTTTGGTAATTCAATTGGAAATGGTGCGGGATGGCCTATACGTTTCTTGCTTTCACCGGAAAATGTCCATAACCCATTTGTCCATTCCATAAATTCTTCTTTTGTTATATCCGACTTTCTAGAACCTGATGTCTTTTTCCATTTTTTTTATATAATATAACAATGAGCTCAACAGGTGCAATCACGTACTGCGCAGAAGCAGATAACCATGAACCCCATGCGGTTCGTCGTGAAATATTGCCTTCATTCCAAACAATTGTTGAATGATATTGATATCCAATATCCCTGGCAATTACCGTTAAATCTGCACCCACACTTTGCTGCCCACCTTTATTCTTATCAAGGGGTATATTAAGGCACAACCTTCCATCATCTTTTAACCATGCATAGCAGTGTTGTAGCCACTTTCTGCTAAATACAAGATACTCATTATACTGTATTGTATCCCTGTGAGTAGTATACTGTATAGCAACATTATACGGCGGTGAGGTAACAATACAATCAATACTACTGTTATCAATTGATGTTGTTGTCAAAACATCATCATTGATAATTTTTAACCCTTGATGCTGAAAATATACATTATCCATTTATAAAGCCAGACATTATTATACCATTTATTTAATTATAAAAATAATGGGGCATTTAGTCAAATAAAATATTGGTATTGAAAATAGCCAGTAAAACCTTAAATTATAATGGTAAAAGTATTTTCTTTATTCTTGTGCCTTTCCACATTATAATGTAATATTGTAACTACACTATAGCACTTTTTGTTTTGCCATTGCACAGTACAATCATAAACCTTTGCTCCATAGCAATAGCATTATTTCTATGGTTAGGTTAAATAATTTAATTGACGCTAAACAAAAGCATGCAATACTATTTATCACAAGCTTTAGCGCAAACAATACTGACCACATTGACAGGAACTATCGTGCAAACAACAAAGCAATACCCTTTTGTTACCCTTCCAGGATACCCATTACCCTTAGGTGTACATATAGACAGGCATGGTGCTCAATTTGCCATCTTCAGCCGCCATGCAACAGCAATTTCAATACTTTTGTTTGAATCATCTGAAACGGAAGAATACATTGAAATTGAACTTGACCCGGCATTGAACAAAACAGGCGATATATGGCATATCTGGATAGCCGGTATACGCGAAAAACAACTCTACGGTTTAAAGGTTGATGGACCGTATGAACCGGCAAAAGGGCACCGCTTTAACAAACATAAGTTAATCCTTGACCCCTATGCGAATGCAATAAGTGGTAACCATATATGGGATTTTAGCAAGGCATGCGGTTACATTAAAGGACACCCTGATAGGGATTTATCGTTTTCAACCGAAAAGAATTACAAAGAATCACCCAAATGTTTAGTTGTTGATACTCAATTTGACTGGTTTGATAGGCCTATCAATATCCCCATGGAGGATACTATTATCTATGAGCTGCATGTAAAAGGATTTACCTGGCATTCATCGTCACACGTTGCCAATCCAGGAACATACAAAGGATTAACCCAAAAAATTCCCTATCTTAAAGAGCTGGGAATAACCGCTGTGGAGCTTATGCCCATACAGGAGTTTGATGAATTTGAAAATATCAACATTAATCCATTCACTGGAGAGCGTTTAAAAAATTACTGGGGTTACAGCACAATTGCTTTCTTTGCTCCAAAATCTTCATATTCATCAAGCGGAACAATGGGGCAGCAGGTCAACGAGTTTAAAGAAATGGTACGCGACTTCCATCAGGCGGGGATTGAAGTATATTTAGACATTGTTTTTAATCATACAGCCGAAGGTGACCATCTTGGTCCAACCATCAATTTTAAAGGGCTGGACAACTCTATCTATTATATGCTGAAAGAGGATAGACGATTTTACCACAATTTTTCCGGATGCGGTAACACCGTTAACTGCAATCACCCGCTTGTGCGGGATTTTATTTTAGACTGCCTCCGCTACTGGGTTATAGATATGCATGTTGATGGTTTCAGATTTGACCTGGCTTCAATACTGGGCAGAGATCAGGAGGGAAATATACTGCAAAACCCACCGCTCATTGAAAAGATATCCGAGGATCCCATCTTACGTAATACCAAGATCATTGCCGAGGCATGGGATGCCGGTGGTGCCTATTTAATTGGCCATTTTCCCGGCAGATGGGCTGAATGGAATGGCAAATTTCGCGATGATGTACGCCACTTCTGGCGTGGCGATAATGACGCCGTGCCTGCCTTTATGCAGCGGATTATTGGCAGCCCCGATATCTATCAGAGGTCAAACCGCAGCCCTTTACACAGCATAAACTTTGTTACCTGCCATGACGGCTTTACCATGCTTGACCTTGTTTCGTACAATAAGAAGCATAACCTTGCAAATGGCGAAAACAACCTTGATGGCGATAACAACAACATCAGTCACAACTATGGGGTTGAAGGACATGATGCACCACAGGCTATTCAAAGAATACGCAGGCAACAGATAAAAAATTTTTTTACCACACTTATATTGTCACAGGGTGTCCCCATGGTGCTGGCAGGTGATGAGATGGGACGTACGCAAAACGGCAATAACAACGCTTACTGCCAGGACAATGAAATATCATGGATTAACTGGGATAGGTGTGCACAGTTTGGCGACATTCATCGCTTTGTACAGTTGCTTGTGCAGTTGAGAAAAAAGCACCCTGTTTTCCGCCAGAAGCAATTTTTGACAGGAGCGCCCCATAACGGATTTAACCATCCCGACATACAATGGCACGGCATAAACCTATACCAGCCTGATTGTTCCTTTTATAGTCATTCCATTGCCCTGCATCTCAATGGGGAGTATGCTCACTGCAACGGCAAGCCCGATAACGATAGCTATATAATCTACAATGCTTCTGAATACGATTTACAATTTTGTTTGCCACAGCCATTTAACGGCAGGCTCTGGCGCAGGGTTATCGACACCTCGCTGGATAGCCCTTTCGATATACAGCCTGACGGCGTGGCAATACAGCAGGAGAGCTATCCATGCAAAAAAATGTCAGCGGTTGTTTTGATTTCAGCGTAACGGTGACGATATATACTATGAGGTTATTTACCGGTAACTATCGCACATATTATTTTTAAAAAGTCTGTTGCATTGCATTGATTATTATTATATTTTATTATTGTGGGCGATAGTTACTGTACAGTAAGCCTGCAGCAATAGAGTGAGGAATAACTTATAGTATCATGATACCATTACTGATTACATCGCTTGCCATTGTCATTGTTATACTCATATGGGCAATAACAGGCAATGACACACCACAGGCTAAAAGTGAATCATCACCTGAAAAAATCTATCGCAGGCGGGCAAGCGATTTAGCAATAGAGGAAGCATATCCTGATGGGACAAAACCCAAACGAAGAGCAACCGACACACCACCTGAAAGAACCGATATTGATGAAGATTTTAAACTGCCCTACACCGCAGAAGAGATTATTCCACCCTATTCCCGTTTCAGGATTTATATTAGAATTTTAATGAATGCAGAGGTGTATGCAAAAAAGGGTGACTTCCCTACGGCAATCTCGCTCTATGAAGGTGTCAACGAACGCATCCTTGATGCAGAAACCAACTCAAAAATAGATGCCAACATCAATTACCTGAAAAAATACCGACACAAACAAGAGCAACAGCAACGGCAGCGTGAAACAGTAGCAAAAACCACGCCTAATGAAATAAAAATTTCATTAGATAGCCCTATTAGACTACCTGAAAAGATACAGATTGGTTTTGCACCTCAGGATGTTGATATTAATAACATTATTGATGAAATTACCAAACGAATTCTTGAGAAGCAGCGGTTACAAAACACCGAGGATACAGCAATAAGCAACTATAGCAATGAGATCAAACAATTATCATCACACCTTGAAGAACTTAAAAAAGAGGTTGCCAGTTCCTTGAAGGAGCTATCAAGCAAAGAAGATGCTTTAAAAACTTCGGAAATACAAAAGTTGCAAAATCAACTCAATGACCTCACCGACAGAATGTTTAAGCTATACGAAGAAAAGGAAAAAACACGGGCAGAACTTGAAAATTTAAAAACAGTGCATTCCAGCCTTTTAGCAGGAAGCAAGCAACCTGCCGTTTCCACCGTGAAATATGAAGGGAAGCTGCCGGTGGAACTTGATCCGGAACCAATCTTAAAAATTTTGGAAAAGCTACCAAAAATTGCCGCACCTGCCTCTAAACCAATTGATAAAGACAGGATGAAAGGTGATAGCGCAAAAGATTTTTTAAAGAAATTATATAATGATACAGTAAAACAGGGTGAAACAATACAATCCTCCGAGATTGTTGAAAAAACTGAAAAGTTGAAAGAGGATGAAGAATGGGAACTTATAAGTGATATTATAAAAGATGAAAAAAAGAGCCAGTTAGATGAGATAAGCGATGAAGATATATTTAAGAAGATACTTGAAGAAGACAAACGCAAACGTGCTGATGACATTGAAATTGTAGGTGATTATCGTAAAACAGATGATGTTGAATACGATATCCAGGATACTGAAACATTACACAAACTGGAAGAAGACCGTAAATTTTACGAGAAATTTTTACAACATGACCGACGCAAAAAAAAGGAATTGCCAATATTACGGGTAACCTATGATTTTAAAAAACTTCCCGATGAATTCAGCCTTTCACGAGAAAAAAATATACTGGAATATGCATTTTACAAATATAGACCGCTGCTGCAAAAAGCCGATGAATTGATACAAAAACGTAAAGTACGTGATGCCCTGAATTATTACAGGGTAGTGATGCAACAGAACATACCGCCCGAATTTAAATCCATGATACGTAAAAATATTGCTGACCTTAATGAATATTTAGAGAAATATCTTACATCTGATTAGGCATATGGCTAATGTGTATTCTTCATATTGCCTGTCTTCACTATTGATGTTACTATTGATGTCATTTTTTGTGTAAACCATCATGTGGTTTCATTGCCTGTAAATCATAATCACAATGTATCATTTTTTTATTGACTTTACCCATACATTCCTTGTATCTTTATAGTGAGGTGCAGTGAAATGATAGAACACGTGCAATCAAATAGTGTAAAACCTGTGGCAGGACAGTTTCATAAACAAAAACCTTCTATTATAACAAGCAATACTGATGTCCTTGCCCCTATGAAACGTTTTAAGAAGGATCTCCCCATCCCAAAAATGGGGGCAACCGCCAGCAGTTCTATGCAAAAAGTTCTCATAAACCAGAAGGAATTTTACTCGCACCGTGGTCAGGTATACGAACAGCTACGCAATCCGCGTGCTGCGATTGCATCATATCAGAAAGCTACCTACTATGAACCATCTGACACCAACCTATCCTCTCATATCATAAAGCTAAAGGTTAAAAGCCTTACCAACCTTAAAGCATAACCTTTGTACTGGTTGAAGTGAGTGCTACAATCAATGATAGGTATGGATAATGTATAAAAAATTACATGGCAGATTCTTTTCATTGTTAACCCTTAAAAATTCTTGATATTATTTTCCATAATTCCGATTTTACCATAAGGGATTTATGATAATAATTTTTTTGTTTACTTTTAGCAATAGTATACTATGCTATGATTACAGTACTTCAAATCAAACATTGATGGCAACACATGGTGCAGGAACAATTTAAAGTTGTAAACTACCTTGCAAATTCTTTTATCGTTGTTGAAGGCAAACGTAACGCTGATAATTTTTATATAATACGGCAGGGGAAAGTTAAAATTGTTAAGGAAAATCCAGTAGCTCAGGAATCAAATCAGCTACTTGGACCTGGTGATTTTTTTGGTGTTATTCCCTGTATGAGCGGTCATGCCCATATTGAAGGCGCTGTTGCCATGACCAATGTATCACTGATTTCAGTACAGCGAGATCAATTTGGCATCCTCATACAGAAAAATCCTGCGGTTGCCATGAAGATTATCCGCTTCTTCTCGCGTAAACTGCGTGAATTTGATCAGGCTATAACACGGTTAACTTTTGCTAACGCAGTGGAAGAAGATCCTGAGCATCTGTTCAACATTGGTCAATACTATCTAAAAAAGAAAAATTTACCTCATGCAGCATATGCACTGCAGCGTTATATACAACATTGTGCTGACGGCATAAACAGGGACAAGGCTATAACTTATTTAAAATCCATCAATGCTCCATTCAAGGTGCCTGAAAATCCTCAGAAAAATAGTCTGACACGTGTGTATAAAGACAATCAGATGATATTTTGCGAAAACGAACCCGGTGATGAGCTCTATATTATTCAGAGTGGAAAGGTAAAGATAACCAAGATTGTGGATGAAGAGGTGCTCCTTGCTGTATTAAAACCAGGCGATATTTTTGGTGAGATGGCGCTTCTTGAAAACCGTCCACGAAGTGCTTCAGCTATAACATTTGGCGATACCAGCCTTATGGCAATCAACAGGCAAAATTTTGAAACAATGGTTCAAACACAGCCACAATTAGCCACCCGACTTATTCAACTGTTGAGTGAACGCATATGGACAGCATACCGTCAACTTGAAAATCTTATGATTCGCGATCCTCTTGGAAGGATGTACGACACGTTATTGATTCAGGTTGAAAAACAAAAGATACGTATTACACCAAAAGAAAGCTATACATTTGATTTTGGCGTTAAAGAACTCCTCAATATGGTAGGGATTTCCCATGACAAGGGGGACTACCTGGTGGTGGAACTTCTGGAAGATAAAAATATAACATTGGATGAAGGCAAGCTTATATGTACTAATCTGGAAGAGCTTGAAAAGACCGTAAATTTTTACAAGAAAAAATCAGCATTAGAACGAAAACGTGAAGCCAGCAAAAATAGTTAAATACAGTGCAATAGTACTTTCCATAGTACTGTTTGTTATTGCTGCTTTGATGGCAGCATTTGTATATCTTTTCCCCAGAGAATTGTTAAAATCCATCATTGTTGAAACATTGCAAAAATCATTAAATCGTCCTGTCAGTATTGGTACCATTGATTATAGCCTGCGCGGTATACAGATTACTGATCTTTATATTTATGATACTGACAACAACAAACCATTTATTGCCCATGCAAAGGATTCGGCAATCCGTTTTCAGTTACTACCCCTGTTGCAAAAACAGTTTGTAATCAATTATATTTATCTAAACAATGGAGCAATTCATATTATCTATTACACAGAAAATAAAATTTTTACATCAAATTTAGCAAAACTGATACACGAACTTCTTGCCAAAGAAGAATCAAGCATACAAACACAGATAAAATCAATTGCAATAGAAAATACAGCCATTATTCTTGAAAATCCTCCAGAAGTATTAAAACCCCTGGAAGGCAGATATAGTATCAGCACGCTTTGCAAATTAAATGAAAGCACTATCGATTTGCATAATCTATCGATCACAATGCCTCAGAACAGAGGAAAAGTTACCGGCGACTGTGCCATATCTAAGAAGGGCAACTTTTCTATCCGCGGAGATGTTGTATTACATGCCTGTGATTTACTCTGGGTTTATGGGTGGAGCAGACATGATTTGGCTTCTATCCTTCCATACAGAATCTTCAGCGGTACCGTTTCAAATCTATTAATAACAACACACCATGTTCAGGGCACAGCAACCGGAAGTTGTAAGCTTGCCAGCAATGCGATGATCTATATAACCAATGGATTTTGTAATGTTGACATCGATAAGAAAAAAGTTGCAATAGCAAATGTTAAAGGGAAGGTTGAAAATTCTACATTTGTTCTTAATCAATTGATTTTTAATTTTGATGGAGACATCCAATCCATCAAGGTTACCGATGCTGATATTAAACTCAGGGAGATAGCTCCATTATTGGGTAACATTGATATTAGCAGCATCAACGCAGACATCACAGGCAATGCCAGTTATACCGGTAAGATGATTGATGCAGATGTAACAGTATCAAATGTAACAATAGGCAAAAATGGTACAATACTTTCAATAAATGATAAAGTAACGTTAATTATAAAAAATAATCAGTGCAAAAAAGATGCAATCCCTGCTCAGGTCTACTCTATACCCTGTGTTCTTTCCATAGCTACGGTGGATACCTCATTTAAAAAATTTATAATTAATGCTGAGATCCAGGAACTAAATCTGAATGCTCCTGCTATAACAAATATACCAGGCACAGGAAAATCTAAAAAAGAAATTGCCATACCAGTGGAACTCTCGGGTAAAATTACCATTCATACATTAATAAAGGACAAACTTGCTATTAACAATATAAACTGCAGTTACATCATGTCCAGAAATATTATTTCCATTCCTTCGTTTACTGCAAAAATCTTTGGTGGCGATATAGCTGGAAGAAGTATCATTACGCTACACCCTGAAAATCCTCAGATAAATCTGGTAGCAACGTTCAATACTATACGGCTGCAAAATATCAGTTCATATGTTGAAAAATATGAAAATCGCCTGTTTGGAAATGCATCAGGACAATTACAGGTAGCTATCGTACCAAAAGAGCCGTTGCTGGACAGAATTATTGGAAAGATTGAATTTACCATTGATAATGGAAAATTAGCAAACACAGGTCTGCAAAATGGGCTAAGCATCTGGCTTGCAGATTTAAAATACAAGCTGAGCAACCTTGAATTTCAGAAAATATATGGCAACTTCCATCTTAATGGCCCGGCTATTACCATCAACTCATTTATATTCAACGCACCTGCAATACGGATAAAGCTTAATGGGAAATACCATCGCCATGATGAAAGTGATATTGATATTGCACTGGAATTCAGCTCGCAATTTATACAGGATCTTCCCAATCCCACGCTATTACAATTGGCTAAATATAAAAAAGGAAGATGGTACATTATACCATTTAAAGCTAAAGGCACCGATATCCTGAATGGGAAAAATATAAAACAGGTGCAATAATCTATTGTGCAATTTCAGCTTTAATCTTAGCCATCAAACCACCCCTGGCAATGATGTCCTGCATAAATGGTGGAAATGGTTTTGCCGTATACTCTTTATTTTTAGTAATATTTTTAATTATTCCAGAGTCAAAATCTATAGCAATTTCATCGCCCTGTTCAATATCGACAGAAGCTTCCTCCGATTCAATGATGGGAAGTCCTATGTTAATGCTGTTGCGATAAAATATCCGCGCAAATGAATGAGCTATCACACATGAAATCTTTGCTGCCTTAATAGCAATGGGAGCGTGCTCACGTGACGAACCGCATCCAAAATTTTTCCCGGCAACAATGATATCACCTGCTTGTGCCTTTTTCATAAAGTCAGGATCAGCGTCTTCCATGCAATGGAGTGCCAGTTCGCCTGGATCTGATGTATTTAAATATCGGGCTGGTATAATCTCATCAGTATTTATATCATTGCCAAACTTCCATGCTCTACCATGTGCCTTCATAGTGTACCTCGTTTACCATGTAGTAATGTTAGTCAACGCAATTCATCGGGATGAACAATCTTCCCTGATATTGCTGATGCTGCAGCAACAGCAGGACCTGCCAGGTAAACCTCACTTTTTGGATGTCCCATCCTGCCAACAAAATTTCTATTGGTTGTTGCAACACAGCGTTCACCTTCGGCTAAGATTCCCATGTGCCCACCCAAACATGGCCCGCATGTTGGCAGGGAAACCGCAGCTTCCGCTTCAATAAATATATCAATCAGCCCCTCTTGAAGAGCTTTTTTATATACTTCCTGTGTTGCTGGTATTATAAGCAAACGCACATGTTTATGAACTTTATGACCCTTTAATATCTTTGCAGCAATACGTAAATCTTCAATGCGACCGTTGGTACACGAACCTATGACCACCTGATCAATGGGTATATGTGCTTCACGTGCTGGCTTTGTATTTTCAGGAAGATGAGGAAATGCGACGGTAGGTTCGATAGTTGCCGCATCATATTCCCTCACCTCGGCATAGTGTGCATTGTCGTCACTATAATACAGCGTATAGGGAAGGTTTGTACGACTTTTGATGTATTCCACTGTTTTACCGTCTGGAGCAAATATACCGTTTTTTGCACCAGCTTCAATTGCCATGTTAGCCATGGTCATCCTGCCTTCCATAGAGAGCTTTGCAATAGTATCACCAACAAATTCCATTGAACGGTACAATGCCCCATCAACGCCCACATCACCGATGATATGCAGGATGACATCTTTAGCCGATACATAGGGCTGCAATATACCGTGTACAATGAACTTTATTGACTCAGGGACTTTAAACCATGTTTTACCGGTAGCCATAGCTGCTGCCATATCAGTGGAGCCAACACCCGTAGAAAAAGCACCAAAAGCTCCATAGGTGCATGTATGCGAATCAGCACCAATAATACACATCCCCGGACGGACCAATCCCAATTCGGGCAATAAAGCATGTTCAACACCCACCCGTCCAACATCATAAAAATGGGTAATAGCAAATTTATGTGCAAAATCACGCAGTATTTTAACCTGCTCTGCAGATTTAATATCCTTGTTAGGAGTAAAATGATCCGGGATCAGAGCAATCTTTTCATTATTAAATACTGTATTAATCCCTAATTCTTCAAATTCCTTTATCGCAATAGGTGCTGTAATATCATTACCCAGCAATAAATCTACTCTGGCTTCAATCAATTCACCTGGTTCAACAGAATCTTTCCCTGCATGTGCAGCTAATATTTTTTCTGTAATTGTCATGCCCATACTATCATCCCCAACGTGGTTAAAGTAACATACTATACCAACATATACTTTACATTATGAGAATTGTATCATTCTTTTATATATTTTCATTTTTTTTATATACGATGATGCAATTCTATAGATAGCTATACATTCTGCATGAATTTCCGTTCAAAATCTTCTTTTGAATTTATTGTAAAAAATTTATCCAGTCGGGATGTCTTGAGGATTGAAACAATAGAAGGTGCCACATTAAATAGTGTAAAGTTTATTTTTTTGTTTGATGCACTGTTCATAAATTTAACAAGAGTGCCTAATGCTGAAGAGTCTATGAATTTGAGATCTTTACAATTAAATCCTATAACAGATGGCTTTTCCTTTACTGCTTCATTCCATGCTGTTTCAACCATGCGTATGACGTCGATATCAAACTCTCCTTCAAGATCGATTATAACTACATCAGCTAATTGGTT
>ERZ795058.3365-NODE-3365-length-16919-cov-5.092801_pt1 | contig 16919 bp, 14 predicted proteins | sample MGYA00375142_ERZ795058 | MGnify/ENA primary metagenome ERZ795058 (study PRJEB30187, sample SAMN05720210) | activated sludge metagenome | isolation source: anaerobic digester from wastewater treatment plant | place: Japan | collected 2015-04-20 ... | reverse complement strand
AAGTCATGCAAGTGGACGACTTGCTGGGCAATGCTGAAGTTCTTGTGGGCGACACCATCGTTGTGGACGGAGTTTGCACCCACATTTGCCGACACGGTGGGAAAAAGCTTTTCTTGATGGGAAGCGATGATACCAAAACCATCCGCGTAGAGGCAGGCGGTGATATTGGCAGTTTCAGTCAGGAAACAGTAAACAGCATTGTGGAAGTTAAGGGAGTTTTAATGGAGCAACGTATCGATGAGGCTTACCTTGTGAATTGGGAAACGAAATTGGCTGATCAAACTGCCGAAAAACACGGCGATGATGAGAGCGGATGTGCTGCCGAGCAAAAGGCTCAAAATGAAAAATCGGCTAATACTGAACAAGAACGCATTGACAATTTCCGTGAACGCATAGCTGAACGAAATGAAAAAGAGGGTAAAAATTATCTTTCATTTTACTTTGTAGAAGCTGTGGAATACACAATTAAGTAGGCGGAGAATTATAAAATATGACCAAAAAGCGTTTTACGGGAGCGAAGCTACGTAAATGGTTTCGTATCATTCATCGTGACTTGTCGTTTTTCTTTTCGGGTGTCATCATCATTTACGCCGTATCCGGCATTATGCTCAATCATCGCGATAGCATCAATCCGAATTACATGGTAAAACTATACAGTTTGCAGGCGGAGGGGACGTTTCCCATGGTGAAAGAGCATGTTTCCAAATCGATAGTGATTGATATGCTGAAACCCATCAAAGAGGATAAAAACTACACGAAACATTACTTCCCCGAAAACGACAAACTGAAAGTTTTCCTGAAAGGAGGTTCTTCGCTGGAAGTGGATATGCAGAGCGGAAAAGCATTTTACGAGTCGCTGAAAAAGCGCCCCATCATCAGTCAGTTTAACCGGTTGCATTATAATCCGGGAAAATGGTGGACTTTATTTTCGGATATTTTTGCCGTTTCGCTGATTATTATCACGATTACCGGGATATTCATAAACAAGGGCAAAAAGGGCATCTGGGGACGAGGAGGCATCGAACTGCTGGCGGGGATCATTGTGCCGATTTTGTTTATGCTGTTGTTGTGATTGCTGAAATGGTAGGTTCCTCAAAACATTGGATTATATGTTTTTTGAGCTCATTGCTTCTATGCGCTACCATGTATGGAAAAGATACTGTAGATGTTAAATTACATTTATCCATATACGACAGGAGTTCGGGCGAAACCCTGCCATATGCAACCATCCTCTTAAAAAACGAAGATCAGAAATACAATCGGTTTTCTAACAGTGAAGGCATATGCGAGATGAATCTCGTTGCACAGGGGAAATATACGCTGAGTGTGTCCTATGTCGGTTACAAAGAATACTCACAAGACATCGAGCTTGTCTCCGGCAATATATCAAAACGTATTGGTTTGATACCTGTTTCTAAACAACTCAAAGAAGTAACGGTAACCGCTGTGGAAGCAACAGGAATGACAAGTTCATCCACAATTACTCGTGAAGCCATAGAACATATCCAACCCACCAGCTTTACTGATGTGTTGGAGTTGCTTCCCGGCGGATTATCCAAAGACCCTAAAATGGGGGTTGCAAATACTATTACACTTCGTGAAACCGGCACTAAGGATGCGGCTTATGACATTTCATCTTTGGGAGTTGCCTTTGTGGTAGATGGTGCGCCGCTGCAAACGGATGCTAACCTGCAATATCTGCCCAAAGCCGGAGCAACAGACCCTGACTACGACAGGCAAGTAGTAAATAAAGGAGTGGATATGCGAGCTATTTCAACGGACGATATTGAAAAGATAGAAGTTATTCGCGGCATTCCGTCTGTTGTCTACGGAGACCTTACCGGAGGGGTGGTTAAAATTACCCGCAAGATGCGTCCTACCCGCTGGGAAGCTCGTATCAAGGTAGATGAATACAGCAAACTCATGTCGCTTGGCAAAGGTTTCACCTTAGTCCCAGGTAAGACGGTACTCAATTTCAATGTAGATTACTTAGACAGCAAGGCTGACCCTCGGGATAATTTTGAAAAATACAATCGCTTAACAGGCTCCGTACGGTTGCAGCAAAAATGGGCAAGCTCATCAACCGATATTAACCTGCAATCGGCATTAGACTATACCGGTTCATTTGATGATGTAAAAACAGACCCCGATATTTCTTTGATAAAAATTGATTTCTACAAGTCTTCTTACAATAAAACACGATTTAGTAACACAATTTCTTTTAAGTCTACAAAAAAGAATGTTTGGAAAAATACAGACATAAACACTTCAATTTCATTGGAAAACAACCTGTTGGAAAGGAAAAAATTCATTTCCATTGTAAGAGATACGCCTATTCCTAATAATTTAGAAGAAGGCGAGCATGACGGGTTATTTCTTCCTTACCAATATGTGGCTGATTTTAGATCCGAAGGAAAACCTTTTTATGCTTTTGTAAAATGGCTGAACAAGTTTGAAATAAATATGTGGAAAATAAAAAATGATATTACCGTCGGGGCAGATTGGAACCTGGCTAAAAATTTTGGACGAGGACAAGTATATGACATCAATCGCCCTATTTCGCCGCTTTGGGATACACGTCCGAGAGCTTTCAGTGAAATACCGGCAGACCAAAAGTTGGCTTTTTTCCTGGAAAGCAACCTTACTTTGCCGCTGGGAAGCCACAAATTGTTTTTATCACGCGGCATACGTACGCTAAATATGCCTGGACTAAATAAGAAATTCGCCATGTCCGGAAAAACCTATTGGGAACCGCGTGTCAACGTTAAATGGCAATCCCCCAAATGGATGATAGCGGATAATCCTATGGTTGTAGAGTTTGGAGGTGGTTGGGGACGTACATCCAAAACCCCGACGATGGATCATCTTTATCCCAACAAATACTACAACGACTTAGTGCAGTTAAACTATTATCACGAAAACTTTGATTTCAGAAGGTTACATATCCGCACATACATCATTGACAAAACCAACTATGATATTCAGCCTGCTCGAAATGAAAAGTGGGAGCTGCGTGGCGATATTTCATATGCAGGTAACAGATTGTCTGTAACCTATTTTAAAGAAAATTTGAATTCTGGTTTTCGTACCGTGAATTATTACAAGCCGTATTATTTCAAAAAATACGATGTAAAATCCATAGACCACGCTTCGGTTACGGAAAGACCGCAATTGGATGATTTTACCTACGAAGACAAAACTATTCTGGAAGGTTATGGACGCACCGAAAATGGCAGTGCTCTTTATAAAGAAGGTGTGGAATATCAATTTACATCGGCACGGGTAAAACCTATTCGTACGAAATTTACCGTAAACGGTGCGTGGTTTAAAACGACTTACACGAACAGCATTCCGCTTTTCCAAACGGTACCGCAAGTTATCGATGGTGAAGCAATTAAATACAATTACATCGGACTTTATGATTACAATTCCGGCCATACAAGTCAGCGTTTCAACACAAATGTGATCATGGATACACAGGTACCGAAGTTAGGACTGATTTTTTCAACAACAGTACAAAGCTTATGGTATACCATGAAGCAAACGTACCCGACAGCCAATTGCCCTACTGCCTATATGGACGTGTCCGGACAACTGAAACCCTATGATGAAGAAGCAGAAAAAGATATTATCCTTCAACATCTTATAAGAGAATCCCGAGAGGGATATTCGGAAAAAATTCCAGTAGGAATCAATGTAAACTTCAAAGCGACCAAAGAATTCAAAGACTTTTTGAAAGTAGCTCTCTTTGTGAACAGAATCTTGGATTACCATCCGGATTATGAATCCTATGGGATATTGGTAAGAAGACATGTTGACTCTTATTTTGGAATGGAGTTGAATTTTAAGATATAAGAACAGCAGGTTGGAAACCCGCTGCCTATTGCAAAGCAAAATAAATTTAAGTATAACTTTTAATAATTCAAAAAATGAAAAAAATGAAAAAGAATTTACTTTTAACAATCGCATTGATGGCATCAATGATAGTTGGTACTACAAATTACAATTTAGAATTTGGTTGGCATTCCGTATTACAAGGTAATCAGCAGTCTATTCCTATGTGGTCGGATACAAGTGCCGACGGTAAATTACTGACACTTGCACGCTTTCAGTCAAAAGAAGAAGCAGATGAATACACTTTTTTGGGATTAACTTTCAATGGTACAGCAAGTAATAATGTTCCAAATGGGTCAAACAACATTGTGCTGACAAAAAGTGATTTCCTGGGTAATGCGGAGTGGGCATTAACCACCAACCGGGGAGATGTTAATAACGGTTTAAATTATGCTACAGCTACAAAGGATGGTGGAGTTTTCTTAGCCCTATCTGTAAGACATACTGATAAAGATGACCCGACGCTTGCCGACAATGTACTTTTACGTATTAAAGACGGAAAAAATGCGGTTCACACCGTAACCTGGCAAAGACCTACCGAAACATGGGTTCACCAACCCTTATTTATCAAAGTAGATAAAGATGGAGGTGTAGAGTGGACCAAGTTAGCATCTGTCGGTTACGAGCCGGCACCGGCCAAACCGGATAAGGAGATTGGAACTGCCTTTGACATAGACGGTGTAGCGGAAGATGCAGAGGGTAATTTATACATAAGCGGAGCCTTAGCACGACAAATGATAATTGACGGCGTTACCATTGATTACCACAACGTAAGTCCCGATTGGAATGGCGACTATGTTCAGAACCGACAAGGTAACTCTTTTTTACTGAAATTAAACAGCACCGGAACGGCACAGTGGGCAAAAGTATCTGGCGGAGAAGCGACCAGAGATCAACTCAAAAACATCGTTGTTGATAATGGTTATCTATATGGTCTCGGCACAGTAAAGGGGAAAGAATCAACAGCCTACTCGTGGGGCGATAAAACAATTAACCCGAATACAGATGAAGGCTTTTATGCATTTAAAATGAATATAGCTACCGAAAACTTTGAGTGGCTTTCATATTTTCCCGGATTCAGAGTTAATAGTGCTAACATGGTAAACAATGAAGAAATCAGAATCAAAGACGGTAAACTTATAGCCATAGGCAGATTTTCAGGCGGCTTTGCATTAGATCCCAATGCAACCGGGGCAACCTGGACAGGCAAAGCAAAAAATCAAACTCCATGGATATTTACCGTAGATACCCAGACAGGACAAGGATTAAATGCTGCGATAAAAGATCCTGCAATAGGAAACGGAGGTACAAATTACACCGGACTATTCTTTAAAGACAATAATATATGGGTTTGGGGCTATAACTTTAGTTTTGTGTACTTAGATGTATATGATATGAACCTTACATTAACAAAAACCTATGAAAACATAGTAAAAGGTTCCGTAGGAATGGCTACCACCTTTAACTGTGCGGAAAAAGACGGTAAAATGGTATTAATGTATCGTGCCAAAGGTGAATTTAGCACAACCATTGGAGGAGGTCAGGTGCTATTCCCAAATAACCCTGATTATTCCGCATTTATGGCTGCCGCAATAGGAATCAATCTTGTACCGGACCCGGAAACAGGTATTGAAACACAACAAACTAAGAATACTTTCTATTGTTATGCCGTGCCGAATGCTATTCGTATTGTTGCGCAAGAGCCAACTGCTATTTCGGTATATGGTATTAACGGAGTATTGTTAGCAAGTCAAACCACAAGCGTTGGTCAAACGGATATAGAATTGCCGAAAGGTGTTTATATTGTTCGTTCAAACGGCGGCACACAGAAAGTTGTCGTGAGATAGGTCAAAAATTGTCCGTAGGAAAAATCCGTGCTTCGACAAGCTCAGCAACCATCGAAAGTAACGTGGTTACTGAGCGAAGTCGAAACATAGCAGTTGAACAATATGAGACACTGTCGGTAAGGACATAAATATAGATATATGAAAGTCATTCAAAATATAATCATAATAGCAATTGTAATAGCTATACTGAGTTTTGCCGGATGCCGGGAAAAAGATACCATACAAACAACAAAAGTATCTTTAACGCTTCTTCTGCCGGATAATGCAAAAGACCTAAAAATATTGGAGGATTCTACACGGATTGAATTTAAAAATGTATCTACGGCAAAAATATTCCAATTCAAAGGTTTAGGCAATATTATTTTACCCGAAGGACTTTACGACTGCTTTCTTGTAAGCAAAGGTGTGTGTGAAGAGAATAAAATAAAAACACTAAAAGCCTACGCCCAATCCCTTTCCATAATCGGCGAAATTAGTGAACATGAACTAAAATTATTTGAAACTACCGAAGTGGAGGGGTTTGTTATAGAGGAAATATTTTTTACTGGTGTGCTTACACCGCAAGGAAAGCAATATTACGGATGTAGCTACTTTAAAATTAAAAACAATACGGACAAATTGTTGTATGCTGATAGCCTGGCTATCTGTGAATCCCAGTTTGTTTCTACTACAAACTGGGATTATCAACCGGACATCAGATCGGAAGCTATGTCGGTGTGTGCCATATATATGATACCCGGGAACGGTAAAGATGTACCCGTGCAACCCGGAGAAACATTGCTAATAGCCGACATTGCCATAGACCATCGCCAGGCCAATCCCAATGGATATGATTTGAGTGGGGCCGATTTTGAATGGTATGACGACTCGCCTAATCCACGTATACAAGACATAGATAATCCGTTGGTTCCAAACCTTGAAAAAATCTATTGTTACACACTTACCATATGGGTGCCGCATAATCGCGGTTTTCGTTCATACGGACTGGCCAAAATAAAAGTAGATAAAGAAACCTATCTACGTGATTATATATACGAATACTCTTATACCATGAACCTTCCGCAAGGTACATTTCCTATGACCGGCAAAGGATATAAAGTACCCAACGAATGGTTCGAAGATGTGGTAAATTGCAGTATTGAATCAAAATACGTATGGAATCTCGTAGATCCGTCATTGGATGCAGGATGGACTTATTGCGGAAAAATTGACCACGATAAAACCAGATATGACAAAAGTGTGAGGAGAAAAATAGCTTATACTACCCGTGACGGACGTGAAGTTTTACTTGATACCAATAATTCAACTTATGATTTTGAACACGAAGCTCGTCCTTCTATGATGCCTGAAGAAACGAACAAATAATTCATCTGCTCAATATTGATGACATCTCTCGCTATAAAATACTGCATTGTTTTATTTTTTGTTAGTGTGTGTGTATTTATGATAAATGCACAAAATTCGGATACAATCCAGTCTGTCAACCAGGCTGAGTGGCAGCGAACATCGGTAAAACACGAAGTAGCAGCACCCCTATACTCACATACAACACAAATACGGTACGCCGACAATAATCGCTTCTCCAAAGTAGAACTTCAGTATGACGACCAAAAAGAGAAACAGGCTCACATCGCACAACTCGGAAAAGGTGTATTAAACAGAGAGGTGAACTTATCCGGCTTTAATCCCCTGCCTAACAACCAACTCGCATGGGGCAAAGCATCATACAAAAACAAAATCATCAAGAAACCGCTGTGGAACGAAACATCTGACTTCCGGTTACTCTATCCGTACATTACGGGTGATAGTATTGGTGGAGACATACGTAGCGAGCAATATAATTTTACCGGAGGATACGCCAGGCAAATCAAACAGTGGACGGTAGCAACTCGCTTTGATTATCGCGGACTGCTCGAATATCGAAATATTGACCCGCGTCCCAAAAATACCGTGAACGACGTAAAAGCATTCGTGGGCGCGGGGTATCTTATAAATAACAAATGGAATATGGGCTTGGATGTTTATGCCGGTAAATACAAACAAACAGCCAATATTGCTTATTTTTCAGAATTAGGTGCCACGCCTGTGTATCATTTTGTGGGTTTGGCACGCCAATACGCGCGCTTTTTTGGAGACAAAACAAGCTACTATTACGATGGGAACAATATGGGCGTATCCCTGTCAATTTATCCTGCTGATGCTAAAGGTATGGCAATTGACTTTGATTATAGCTTTTTTGATTGTCGAAAAATTATATTATCGCTTAATAAACTGCCAATGAGCAGGTTAAAAAATTATCAGTTCCGTTCAAATTTGATTTTTAGAAGTGCTTTCAATAATAAACTTGATTATGGAGTCGGTGCGTCCCCGCAATACTCTTTTAAGGTTGGACAAGAAAATATTTTTGGAGACCCGATTATGAATGAATACAGGCAAATAGCGTCTGTAAATCAATACTATGAAACTGACTTTTATACGGATGCTTTTGTTTTTGTAGAATATCCGGTGGTCGACAAGCTAAGACTTTCTGCAAAGCCTGCCGTGACCTATTTTTACAATAAAGAAAGGTATATACTGCCTAAAAGATTAAAACAAAGGCAAGGTTGGAATAAACAGTTTCAGCTTGCTCTTGCCTACAAGAAAAACAAGACGCTTTACTCGCTTAAAACCGATTTGTTTTTTATCAGTCCAACCAAATCTGCCTTGATATTGGAAGAGCTGGAAGATGATGTGCGTTTTGAAAAAACAGAAAGACAAAACTTTCAAAACTACGCTGCAAAGCAGTCGGGAGGTAGTGCCGCATTATCGGTATATTATGAGTTTAACAAGCTGTTTTCTACATATTTAAAAGGCGAATACACATACATTCAAAACGATGCACAAAATAAGATAAACGGCTATTCTCTCAATCTCGGATTTTTATTTTAACTCAAATTCAACTAACACAATGAACCCTGTTATCACATGCACCAATCTTACGCACCACTACGGAAAGCGGTTGATATATGAAAATCTGAATTTTTCTGTTCCCGAAGGACGTATTTTGGGGCTGCTCGGCAAGAACGGTACAGGCAAAACCACAACCATCAACATTTTGAATGGCTACCTGAAACCTTCGGGTGGCGAGTGTACCATTTTTGGTGAGAATATTCGGCATATCAACCCGATAACCAAACAACGCATCGCACTGCTTATCGAAGGTCACGTGCAGTATTCGTTTATGAATATTGAGCAGATTGAGCGGTTTTATGCGTCGTTTTATCCGAAATGGAAAAAAGAAGCCTATTACGAGTTGATGGACTTGCTGAAAGTGGCACCCCGACAGCGAATTGCAAATATGTCGTGCGGACAGCGCTCGCAGGTGGCACTTGGATTGATTATGGCTCAAAATGCCGACCTGCTTATCTTGGATGATTTTTCACTCGGATTAGACCCGGGTTATCGTCGCCTGTTTATAGAATACCTGCGTGAGTACGCCAAAAGCGAACAAAAAACCGTGTTTCTCACCTCACACATCATTCAGGATATGGAGAAGCTTATCGATGACTGTATCATTCTTGATTACGGAAAAATTCTGATTCAAAAATCGGTAAGCGAACTGATGGATACGTTTAAAAAATTCACCTTCAAAATAGACGATGCACAACCTTCATTACCTGCTGACAACGAGTTTTACAACCCTGCCGTATATCGTGGAAACGGCGAACTGTTTACTTTTCAAAACAAAGAGTACGTGGAGCAGTATCTCCACAAACACGACATTGAACACAGCCAATTGATGTCGGAAAGTTTGAACTTAGAGGATATTTTTATCGGACTTACAGGAAAATATTGATAACACACATTATTAAGCTATGATCAAAGCAATATTATACAAAGAATGGATTAAAACACGCTATCTGTTTCTGGTTGTAGCGGTGGTTTTGGTGGCTTTCACTGCCTATTGTCAGTTGCGTATTGGCAATGTAATTAGCTTGCGAAGTGCAGCTCACTTATGGGAAATTTTGCTTACACGCGACAATACATTTTACGAAGCCATGCGGTACGTTCCGCTATTTTCGGGTGTTTTGTTGGCGCTGTTTCAGTTTGTACCCGAAATGCAGCAAAAGCGATTGAAATTATGCTTGCATTTACCACTTCCGCAAAACAAAATAATCGGCAGTATGCTTGGTTTCGGAGTTAGTTTATTAATTGCTCTTTTTGCGGCAACGTACCTGATAATATTTTTATACCTGAACCCAATTTTAGCACCCGAACTGATAAGTCGTGTGATGCTGACTATGTTACCCTGGTTTGTTGCGGGAATTGCAGGCTACGCTTTTGTTGCTTTTACCGTGTTAGAGCCTACCTGGAAACGCCGACTGCTGAACATCCTGGCAGGTGTTGCCTTTATCCGAATTTTCTATCTGTCGGGCTATGCCGAAGCTTACAATCAGGTAATCGTGTGGCTGCTGATAATAACGCTTGCCTTGGCGGGACTTTCTTTCTTGTCGGTTTCCCGCTTCAAAGACGGTGTACAGTAAGTTTAGAACAAAGAGCAAAGAACAAAGAACAAAGACAAACGGATACTACAAAAATATACTTCTGACTTCTAATCTTTAATTTCTAACTTCAAAAACTATGAGTAAAACGTATAAAATCATCTATTATATACTTCTAACGGCTATTTTGGCTTGGTTGCTGCCGTGGTTTTACAATTTGGCTACGCTAAAAAAAGAGCGCACGCCGTTTACGTTGTACAGTGAAATTATCGAAGATTTTGCGATGATAAACGTGAATCAAAATGAAAAAGATTTACGTTACACCGACCGAAAAGGAAACATTTACACCGAAAGGCAATTCGACAGCATTTTGCCTATGTTTTATTACCGGCAACTTGTTACCGATAACAGGTTGCCTGACACCATACGAGGTGTTCCTGCTACAGCGAGCAAAATAAGGAGAGAGAACTTTATCTTTCGAACGCGTCCTTTGGACATCAACGTGCATCATCCGGAATTATATTCTTTGCTCGAATCAAGATCGAAACGGGTAGATTTAACTATGCCCGACGATGTGTTTCGTTTGACGAAAAACGGTATCGAGTTTATTGATATGGAGAGCAATCAGGTAAACAAAGAAAAATCGGCACTGTTTCAATCCGTTTTCCAACAAAAAGAAGTTGCCTTTCCCATCCGAGCCATAGCGGGAAATCCGACCAATCGGAAAGAGTACGACGAAGGCTATCTCTTTACCGATAACGAAGGTAAACTCTTTCATCTGAAACAGATGCAAGGACGACCTTTCCTGCGACCTGTCCCGATTGATGTAGATGTGCAAATATCGCAAATTTGGGTAACGGAATTTTTAAATCGTAAGTATTTCGGGTTTCTTACGGACGTGAACAACCAATTTTACGTACTTACAGCACCCGATTATAACTTAGTGAAAGTAGAAATTCCACCTTTCAATCCTAAGAAAGAGAATATGACAATTTTTGGAAATATGTTTTCGTGGACAGTGGTACAGTCCGACAAAAAAGATGAAATACTCACTGCCATTGATGCAAAAACTTTGACAGCAATAGACAGTATGGCGTACCACAATTCTGATAAAGACAAAACAGGACTAGCATCCTACCTTTTCCCGTTGCAATTAAGCTTTACATCCACGAAAGACAAATTTTTCTATCCCCGACTGAAAGATTTTTCATACCGTGCGTTGGCGTTAAATTTAGTGCTACTCGTTGTGTATATCTTGCTGTTTAGAAAAACAAAGTTTACAGCCACGAAGCTTATTAAAGCATTGGCAATAGCGGTTTTAGGTGTTTTTGCATTTATTCCTGCTTTGTTGATGAGGGAGTAGATGGGAGACCGAAGTCAGAAGTCGGAAGTCGGAAGTATAAAGTTGTAGATAAGTAGATAACTAAAAAAGGAGAGATATGAAATGATAACACTTAATGAAGTAAACGCGGGTCAAAAAGCAATAATAGCAGATATAAAAGGAGATTCGCGATTTCTTAGTCGAATAACATCCATTGGTTTGACGTTGGGTTGTGAAATTAAAATGTTGCATAACGAAAAAAGGTTTCCGTTGCTTTTATACAGTCGAGATACGGTAGTTGCACTGAATCGAGATGAGAGTAATGATGTTTTAGTGGAGGATATTATATGAGTGCAACAAGAATCAAGGGACCGACCATTGCTCTTTTGGGACAACCTAATTCCGGTAAATCCACACTGTTCAACGGATTGACCGGAGCAAGGCAACGAGTTGGAAATTGGCCCGGCAAGACGGTCGAAAAAAAGGAAGGGCACTACGATAAAAACGGAGTACGCTATCGTGTTACCGATTTACCCGGCACTTACAGTCTTTCTGCCAATTCGGAAGAGGAAATCATTACGCGCGACTATATAGCATCGGGTAAGGCGGATGTGGTGTGCATATTGGTTGATGCATCTCAACTTTCACGAAGTCTTTTTATGTTGGCTGACTACGCCGGCATTCAATGTCCGGCTGTGCTTTTGCTAAATCTTATGGATGTTGCAAAAGAGCAAGGGAAAGAAATTGACGTGGAAAAACTTGAAGAAAAGTTGGGTGTTCCCGTGGTTCCTTTTGTAGCTGCCGACCTAAGTCAATACAATGCTTACTATGCAGCAATAGAAAAGGTATTGAATGAGAAAAAAATGCTGAACATTGATGCTTTAACGGAAAAGTACAGCTTAATCGAAAATGGGTTCTATGATAAGATTTTTGCGTTGATGCCTGAAGAAGGGATCGACAATTACTCACCTTCCTGGCTTGCCACAAAGCTTATTGAAAACGATTCGGACGTTCTGACAAAAATAAAAGGTGTTTTATCCGATGATAAATTTCAAGAGTTGGATAAACTCTTATCAACGGTAGAAAAGGGTGCTTTGGAAACAGCAGGCTGCAAATTCCAATGGATTGATGATTTGCTTAGGGACACGCTTATTCAAAAAGATAAAAGACCGATTCTGTCGAAGTTTGACAGGATAGCAACTCACCGAAAATGGGGAAAGCCGCTCGCGATATTGATTATTCTTTTGGGCTTAATCGCTTCCTTTATTCCCGCCACACCGATAATGTATCTTGGCAGTCTTATCCCTATGCTGGGAGAGCCGATTACAAATGTGATGAATGCCATAAACGCACCGCCTATGCTTATAAACCTGATTACTCAGGTCGTGCTGAACACACTCTATTTTGCAATATCTATAATAGGTTTCGTGTTCGGTGTCAACCTGGTGTTCGGATATTTGGAGGAGGTGGGCTATATGGCTCGTATTTCCTATGTTTTCGACGGCACAATGGCGAAGTTGGGACTACAAGGAAAATCGATTATGCCAATGATTGTAAGTTTCGGTTGCACTATTGGTGGTGCCGCCGGAACCCGCGTTATTGATTCGTGGGGGCAGAAAGTTCTTACAATCGCTTTGGCTTGGGTAGTTCCCTGTGCAGCTATGTGGGCGATTATTCCTGTGATTTCTACCATGTTCTTTGGAGCATGGGCACCGTTAATTATTGTTGCCATATTTATTGTGGCAGGGTTTCATATGATAATAACGGCAAAAATTTTCGGTCCTAAATTGTTAAGAGAAGAAGACCGTGCAGGGCTGATAATGGAGTTGCCGCCATATCATAAACCAAAGTGGAGTGCATTGTTTAGATCTATTTGGGTTAGAACACGAGATATTTTGTCGCGGGCACTTCGCGTTATCTTTGTCGTTTCTTTAGTTTTTTGGTTGCTGACTTACAGCACTTCGGGCAGTCCCGAAGAGACATTGTTGTATCGTTTTGGGAGAGCTATAGAGCCTGTAACGATGGTGTTTGGTTTGACATGGCAGACATTTTTAGCCTATATTGCCGCTATGGTCAGTAAAGAGGCGGCTTTGGGAGTTTTAGGCTCTTTGTATTTGGGAGCGGAAAGTCTCTTTTCTGCAACAGTTGGAAGTGAGGGTGTAGTGGCAACAGGTTTGAGTGACGTACTGCTCACATCACTTAGTCCGTCGGCAGCTTTGGCATTTATCTTTGCAGTTACATTTAGTCCACCCTGCCTTATGGCAATCACTTCTACTTATCAGGAAACTCGTTCCTTGAAGTGGACTTTGCGTATTTTGGGATATTATGTTGCCACTTCTCTGTTGATTGCTTTTTTGGTATTTCATATTTCTAATCTATTCTTTTAGAAAGGGAGGATATTGTCGTGTTTCAAAAACTTATCAGCCTGTTAAACAGCGGAAAGATGTATTCGCAATATGAATTATCGGAGGAGTTGGGTGTTTCAACAGAGACATTGCAGGAATATATTGAATATCTTTCCGAAAGAGGATTTCTTGAAGAGGTAGAGTTTCAAAAAGATGATAATTGTAATTCCAACAGATGTGGCAATTGTAAAAGTTGTAAGAGCTGTTTTATGGGAAAAATTATGGAAATAGGGAAAGAAGTTTGAGGTCGGGAGGCCGAAGCCGGCAACGAAACCGGATTTATTGAAATAAAATTAATACACAATTAATACAATAATAATGAAAAGAAACATTTTAATTGCTTTGGCAATTTTAGGTTCTGTGCTAAACGCGTCGGCACAAGAGAATTTTACAGTAAAATCGGATGAGCACAGTCATTCGCATAAAGGACGAATTCTGATAGGTGGTGCTCTCACTTATTGGAATAACACGAAAGCAAAGTCGATGGTTTTCGACCTATGTCCGGAATTTGGATACTTTTTTAACGATATGTGGGGAGTGGGACTGCTTCTTGGCTACGAACGTGAAAAAGAATTGCTGAATGGTAAGAACCACATTTCAAATGCTTTTAAAATCTCTCCCTTTGTGCGATACTTTTACTGTCACAAAGAACCGTTTAGTCTGTTTTTAGACGGCGGTTTCGGGTTAAACTGGGGAAAAAATCAGTACGAAGGAGACAATGCTGTTTCTCGTTTCAAAGGTTTTGAAATCGGGGTGCGTCCCGGAGCGTCTCTTGATTTGACCGAGGGGCTCTGTCTTTGCATGCGAATGGGATTTATAGGCTATCGCAACAATTTTTTTATGGGTGAAGAACCGGGCTTGTCAAACAACGGCTTCGGTATCCGTTTCGCACCCGAAGAACTGATGATAGGCTTGGAGCTGGAGTTTTAAGAAGACCGAAGACAGGAGTATAAAACAATAAACAAAAGTGGAAAATCATGCAAGACGAAATGAAACTCAACGAAAATATCAATTGGAACAAAGTGCGTCTCTTACTAAAAATAGGTATTGTAGGGGCTATTATTATCCTTATAGGCGACTTTCTTATGGGTTGGGGTGTTAAGGATATGAATTTGTCAGGGATAGAGCAACAAGTATCTCAATATCTTACGGTGTCCGATGGCAGAATGTTTTGGTCGTCATTGTCGGGATTGATTGGCGTTCCTATCGCCTGCGTTGGTCATTTCGGAATCTATAAGCTTCTTAAACCCTATTCACAAAAATATGCTAAGTTGTATGCGATAGGAATTTTGGGCTTTTTAGCTTTCGCCGGTGCCGGTGTCCATGTGTCATCCGTTACCTCCGCATTTTTTTACAAGTATATGACAGCGGTCAATCCTGAAACTGCTCTCGCAACTTCTATGAAATTTGCATCTTATTTTCCATTGCCGCTTTATATAGCCCTTATACCCTGTTGTGTTATAATGGTTTATGCACATATTAGAGCCGTTGCCGGAGGTTTTAGTCCTTATCCGCGTTGGTGCTGGGTTTTTTCTATGTTGGTGGGAACGTTGTTTGTCAGCTTTATTAGCATTCTTGGCAACTATGCAATAGTAAACGCTATAATGGTCGGTGTTTTTTCCTTTGGTAATATATGGATGCTAGGCGGTCATTTATTGATGCTGAATAAAGCAAAAGAGAGCATAAAAAAATACAAGATTTGATATGAAAGATAAAATCAGCAATAAAATTATTATGGGAGTAATGAGATTGCTTTCGTTTTTGTTTTTTCCGGATAAAGATGTGGATGAAACATATGCCCATGCCAAAGCACATAATGAGAAACAGAGGTTCAAGCTTCCAAAGAGTGGAAAGATAGAATACGAAGACCTGAAAATTTATACCGAGAATGGAACTTACCACTGCCTTCGTATGAAGAAAAGAGAACAAGAACCTGAGCGTGCTATTCTCTATATTTGCGGTGGCGGTGGAGTGTACGACTACTGTCGGCATCAACTTTTCCTTGCTAAAAAACTTTTAAATCGGGTGGACTGTGAAATTTTTTATCCTTTTTACCCACCTGCCACTAAGCAGCCTATTAACGAAACTTACCGAATGATTTTTGAAACCTATAAATTTATGTTGAAGAAATACAACCATAAAAAAATAGGTGTTTTGGGGGTTTCCTTTGGAGCAACAGCAGCGATGACAATGATTTCCTGGAATAATTATTACGGTGAAGCCGTTCCTATGCCGGCAATAACTATCGGCTTATCCCCCGGACATGTGCCGGCAAACTCAGCGGAAAGAGAAATGCTTGAAGGATATAGAGGCATAGATCCTCTTGTTTCTGTAAACATGGTAGAGGCTTATGGAGAAATTCATAAGAAAGGAGTAGGTTTAGATGAAAGGCTTATCTACACTGCACATGGTGATTTTCGAAATGCAGGGAGAATCTTTCTCTATTTTGGCGAAAAAGAGAGCTTAGCTTTTGCAACCCCAATCTATCAGCAATCTTTGGAAAAGGCCAACGCAAATTACCGAATTCATATAGAGCCGGGTATGCCTCACTGCTATGGTGCTATGCGAATAAACAAAGCTTGCATAAGGACTTATGATGAATATGTAACACTCTTAAATGAGCTTTAGGAAAACTTAAAAATAAAAGACAATGAATTTATTTAGTAATTTTATAAAAAACACAGCTAAGCCTTCGACTACTTTTTTAGGTAGAATGATGCTTAAAGGTATGAATTACGGGCATCAAAAAATGGCATTGTGGTGCATTGATAATCATATAAAGATGTCTGGGAGTGAAGATGTTTTAGATATTGGTTGTGGTGGTGGACAAAATATCACCAACTTTTTGAAACGAACTAACGGCAAAGTCTGTGGCATCGATTATTCACTTGCAAGCGTTGAAAAATCGTTGAAGAAAAACAAAAAAGCCGTACTCGAAAAGCGTTCTGAAATTGTGCAAGCCAACGTTTCG
>ERZ795058.3354-NODE-3354-length-16956-cov-7.421869_pt1 | contig 16956 bp, 14 predicted proteins | sample MGYA00375142_ERZ795058 | MGnify/ENA primary metagenome ERZ795058 (study PRJEB30187, sample SAMN05720210) | activated sludge metagenome | isolation source: anaerobic digester from wastewater treatment plant | place: Japan | collected 2015-04-20 ... | reverse complement strand
CGCGCACCGAAAATTTCCGGAAAACCGCTGGACTGTTTGGGCAACAGGCCCTTGATTTTTGACATTCCCCTGAAATATACCTGACCCGAGGCGAAAATAAGATGTGGTTGGTTTACCTGGTTCGGTGCGCGGACGGGACCCTTTATTGCGGGGTGACCAACGATCTTGCCAGGCGCATGAAGGAACATAATGCCGGCAGGGGCGCCGTGTACACGCGCGGGAGGCTCCCCGTCCGGATCGAGGCGCAGAGCGTGCCGATGACGCGCTCCGAGGCGCTCCGGCTGGAAATGAAGATAAAAAAAACGCAGCGGCGGAAGAAGACAGCTTTAATCAGGCGGCCTCATTAAGATCTGGATATTTTTCGGACATAACAATCAGGGGGAAAATTCATGATCGGGTTCATTCTCAAGTCATCGGCGCTGCTGATCAGCCTGGCTCTGATCGCAACGCCGGCGCTCGCCGAAAAAAAGGACAATAAGACTTTCGACCAGGAATCCGTTCTCAAGGACGCCTCCGAATTTTTCGGGAAGAGCACGGAGGGGTTGGCCAAGGTGATCGAGAAGGCGTTCAAGGATCACGGCCGGCCGAACGCCTGCATCAGAGGCGAGGAGGCAAGCGGAGCGATAATCGCGGGCCTGCGCTACGGTGACGGCGTGCTGCAGTTCAAGGACGGCAGGAGCCGGAAGGTCCACTGGAGCGGTCCCTCCATCGGCTTCGATTTCGGAGGAAATGCGGCGAAGGTCTTTGTGCTGGTTTATCACCTCGACAAGACCGAGCAGATCTTCCGGCGCTATCCGGCGGTGGACGGCAGCTTTTATTTTGTGGGCGGCGCAGGCATCAATTACCAGCAGCGCGATAATGTCGTTCTCGCGCCGATACGGCTGGGGGTGGGCCTCCGGGCCGGCGCCAATATCGGCTACATGCATTACACGAAAACAAAAACTTATAATCCGTTCTGAAATTCTTAGTTCGCAGTTCCCGGTTCACGGTTTACAGTGTCCTGCAGCAGTCCGGTGTTGAAGAACCGCGAACTGAACTGTGAGCCGGGAACTTATCTCATTCTTTGCGTCTCGGTGTGGGAAGCCCGAAAAACCCGCGTATTTTATATAAAAAGACATTAAGTGAAGGAAATAAAGGACACCAGATAAAATACGGTGTCCTCGATCCCGGTTTCACCCCGCTCTCTGCAAGCAGACGACCTCCTTCCGGAATTCCGCAGATCGGAATCAATGACCTGTAGGAAATCTCCTGCAATTGCCTCTTGCGGACAATTGAATGCCCATGCCCTCCTTTTTGATCTTACCTTTTTAAAATCCGTTACTTACCGGACGCCAAAACGTTTGTGGCACATATGTTGCGAGTACGTTTTCAACTGCCTTCTACCGGCAATACCGGGCGGTCTTTTGACTCCAAAAAACAGGAGAGTGGATATTAAAATTGCACCGCAAAGTGCGAAGCGCTCTTTTCTGTTCTGCAGCATAACCTTAATCCTTATTTGCGGGTGCAGTCATTTTCAGGGCTATGCGGCCGGATCGGCTTTCAAAGAAGCGCAGGAGTTTTTCAGGGAGGAAAATTACCAGGCCTCTTTGAACAAATATCAGCAGATCATTGAGAAGCATCCCGGGGTGGGAGAAGACAGAGTCCTGTTCGAGATGGGCGTGATTTATTCCCATTTCAGGAACGTGCAGAAAGATTATCGGAAGTCTCTGGAGTGTTTCCGGAAACTCAAAAAGGATTACCCGGGCAGCAGATACAGGCAGGAAAGCGATCTGATGATCTATCTCATCAGTAAAGAAATTGCCAAAGACAAGAGGATCGTCGCCCAGCATGCGCGGATAGAGACTCTGGATCGAGAGGTTAGAAGCAGGCGGGATGAGACTGCCGAACTGCAAAAGAGGGTTGAAGCGCTGGAACGAACCGTTTACGCCTTTAAGAACGGACCGGCGGACAGGATTCTCATTGAAAAGAAAGCGCGGCGATTGACATTACTTTCGAAAAACAAGGCGCTCAAGGAATACAAGGTTGCCCTGGGGGGCGACCCGAACGGCCCAAAGGAAAGGGAAGGCGATGACAAAACCCCGGAGGGAATTTATTTCATTGATTCGAGGAACAGCAACAGCCGTTATCACCTGTCGCTCCATATTTCTTATCCGAACGAGCAGGACAAAAAGCGAGCCAAAGAACGCGGCGTTCATCCGGGCGAGGATATCATGATTCACGGCATGAGGACCGGAGCTTCCCGGATTGGAGCAAAACATGCAGATCTTGATTGGACAAAAGGTTGTATTGCCGTGACGAACGAAGAAATAGAAGAAATCGAGAAGTTGGTGCCCAATGGCACCGTTGTCGAGATCCGACCATGAACAATGTGCAGAAATATTTTTTCTATAACAGTTCTGCTGCTATTCATCTTGTATCTTCATGGATGCGCCGTCGTGAATCATGCACGGCTCCAGTACGGGCAGTTTCCAATCCAATCGGAAGACAAGATCGGAAAAAACAGGTTTTCGGTTCTGAAAGAAGATGGCGTGCTGGGCAGGCTTGCTGTCATCAGGCTTAAAAAGGGCGACACGCTGCCCGATGTCGCAAGACACTTCGGCCTGGGAATCAAGGAAATCAGTGCGGCGAATCCGGATGTGGACGTATGGGTGCCTGACGGCGGAAGGCGTATCATATTGCCCCTGAGCTTTACACTGCCGGACGCCCCGAGGAGAGGCATCGTGATCAACCTGGCCGCCATGAGGCTTTTTCAATTCAGAGGAAAGAATAATTCCGTGTCATTGACCGTATGGACCTATCCGGTCGGCATCGGCTCCGAAGAGCGGCCTACGCCCCTGGGTGAAACATGCGTGAGGCGCAAGATAAGGCGGCCGACCTGGCATGTGCCCGCCTCAATAGCCGACGACCATCGGAAAAAAGGAGACCCTCTGCCTGATAAAGTCCCGCCGGGCCCTCTGAATCCGCTGGGGGAATACGCGCTGTACCTGGATAAACCCGGATATCTGATCCATGGCACGAATAAACCGGCCAGCATCGGCCTTAAGGCGACAAACGGATGCATGCGGCTCTATCCCGAAAATGTAAAAAAGCTTTATGAGAACACTCCCGTTAAAACACCCGTGTTCATCGTCAATCAGCCGTACCTCATAGGCCGGCGCGGCGGAGTACTTTACCTGGAGGTCCATCCGGCCCTGGAAAATTCGAACGCGGGCGAGTTGGAGAAGACGTTTGCCAGATTGAGAAAAATCGAAAAGCGGTGGAACCGGGAGATCGATTGGAGAAAAGTCGAGAAGGCCGTAGCCGAGGCCCGGGGTATCCCTGTTCCGGTATTGGAGCTCCGCGAAGGAAGCATGAAGGAAGCCGCGGAACTTGTGGAAATCAAACACCCGGGCAAATTTCACGGCGAACCGGAAGTCCCGGAACTGAATATGGATGCGTGGTATGTTCTGGCCGCGAAAGAACGCGAAGAAGTTGACGCCTTGAGGACCGCTGCAATGATCAACCATCAGGGGCCGCCGATCCCGGCAAGAGTGCTGCCGAGCGGCGGCGGGTATCGGGTCCTTGCGGGCCCCTTCAAGAATGTCAGCGAAGCGGAGAATGCCGCCAGGCGGCTGAAGGTCGATCTGGGAATCGACGGCGTATTGATCGAGCCTGCCGGGAATGAATAGATCGGCCGCCGTCCCGGTGATGATGCGTCGAGGTTTAACTTTCACAGGTGGTGTGAATAAAGAAAGGAGGTAAGTAGAAAATGAAAAAGGCTTACTGGATTATGGCAATGCTGCTCGCCGCAGGCATTACTCTCACAGGTTGCGCAACGACCGGCGACCTCGAGAAAGTGCAGCAGCGCGAAGAGCAGATAAATGCAAAAGCCGATCAGGCCCTGCAGAAGGCGGAAGACGCCAATGCGGCGGCAGCTAAAGCAGCCGAGGCCGCGGCCCGCGCCGAACAGGCCGCAAGAGCTGCGGAGGAAAAGGCTGCGAAGGCGGAAGAGGAAAAGGCTGCAATGGCTGAAAAGGCCGCAAAGGACGAGGAAAGGGCAAAAAAGGCTGACGTCGTTTTCGAGAAATCAATGAGGAAGTAAAGAAGTCCATACAGCCGGGCGGGAGCGGGGGCTGCCCCGTCTCCCGCCTGATTATTACCGATCACAGTTGACGTTACGACGTGATTGCTTCTCCTGCCGCCTTGCGGATCCTGCAGGGCAGATTCATGATATTCGGCGTACCGAATTCTTTGCCAAGTTTCCCGGCCGAGGTCAGCATATTGAAATTGGACCTCTTCCATTCGTACTGAGTTTCGGGGGAGCCCTCGGGGAACCACCATCCCAGGGCGGCGCTGACTACGCGCGGGTGGATGATATCGGTCAGGCAGGCGCGCTGCGTTATGGATCCGTACCTGGTCTCGATGACGACTTCGTCTCCGTCGGCTATCCCGTATCGGGCGGCCGTTTCGGGATGGATCTCGGTCAGCGGCTGCGGCCGCTTCTCGCGCAGCCTCGCCACCCATCGGTAGGACGACAGGAGGTAGTAGCGGCTCTTCGCGCTGATGACTGTCAGGGGATATTCGGCGTCCTCGGCTTCCGGCAGCCCGGTGAACTCAGGAAGGGGTTTGAGGCGGAATTTTTCGGCGGTGCTCAGCCGCAGCTCGACCTTGCCGGTGGGTGTCGGAAAACCCTTGCTCTCGTACGATCTGAATATTTCCGGCCCTTTCAGGTAGCCTTTCTCGACGAACTCCCCGTATGTCAGTCCCGCCGGCCGGACGAGGTCCTCCAGGAATTCCTCGTGATTCTCGTGCCACAACTCGGGGGGGCTCACTCTTTTTCCCAGCTCATTGAGAATTTTCATATCCGGCCAGCATTCCCCGGGCGGATCGACGACCTTGGGACGGGCCAGGACCAGACCGTGGCCGATCCCGAAGTGGCCGATGTCGTTCATTTCGTACTGGTGGGCAACGGGCAGAACAAAATCCGCCATGGCGGCCGTCGGCGTCATGAAAATATCGGCTACTGCGGAGAAATCGAGGCTCTGGAAGGTTTTATAGGTAAGCCGGCTGTCCGCCCAGGCGACCATCGGGTTCGTGCACATGCCGTAATAACCCCGGACGGGATAGGGCGCGCTGTCCAGGACGGCCCTGCGGAAAAAAGTCGGCGGGGTTGTCATGAACCGCGGGATCACCCCGTAATGGGCGCCCAACATCTCCTTGCGCTTGTCCGGAATGAGGTCGGCGCGGACGAACTGCGCCAGGCCCATAATCTTGGGCTCACGGGCATTGATATTCCCCCCGGGGATGTCGAGGTTGCCGGTAACGGCCATCAGGCACACGAGCGAGCGGGCGGAATCGAAAACATTCATGTCGTGCTCGATCGCGTTGCCCCACTGGAGCGTCGCCGGTCTGGCCGCGGCGTACATGCGGGCGGCCCTGCGCACCAGTTCGGCCGGCACCCACGTGATTTCCTCTACCTTGTCAGGAGGGTACTTCTTTGCCTCCTGCTTCAGGTCCTCGAACCCGTGGGTATATTTTTCCACGAAATCCCTGTCGTAAAGGGATTCCTCGCAGATAACATTGATTATTCCCATGGCCAGCGCCTGGGCCGTGCCGGGCCGCAATTGCAGCCAGAGGTCCGCCTTCCGGGCCAGCTCCGTTTTTCGCGGGTCCACGACAATCAATTGGGCCCCGTCTTTTAACCGGGCGGTTACCTGGCTGTAGATGTTCCCCTCCTCATTGGTGGACGCGAGATTGCTGCCCCAGAAGAACATCAGCTTCGTCGGGTTATGGAAATCGGCCACCGGATAGAATCCGCACGTGTGCATGCCCGTTACTTCCCGCCCGGCATGGCAGACGTCCTGAATGGCGACGACATTAGGCGAACCGAAGATGTTGGCCAGCCTGATCAGCACGAAATGCTCGAGTCCTTTCGGCATGCCTACGCCGAAAGCCACGGCCCGCGCCCCGTGCGTCTCTTTGATCCGCAGGAGGTTTGCGGAAATTTCATCCAGCGCCTGGTCCCAGGAAATCTGCCGCCATTTCCCCTCTCCCCGCTCTCCGGCCCGCTTCAGCGGATGCAGGAGGCGGTCCGGGTGCGTAAGGCGGTCGGCGGATACCCTTCCTTTAAAACATGTATATCCCTTGTTCAGAAACCCATCCGGGTCTCCTTTCACCTCGACAATCGCATTGCCCTTTACTCCGACCAGCAGGCCGCAGCCGCCGTGGTCCATGCGGGCGCAATGCGTTTTCACCCAGCGAATATCTTCTGCCATCGCAAATCTCCGCTCCTCTTCAGAAAGATACGAATAATTAGCAAATACCCCTGTGTATGTCAAATATGACGATTTCGCAGATCGTCTGAAACAGCTTACGAATCCGGATGTTCTTAATTCCTTCAGGGCAAAAATTTTTTTCCGCGTATGAACGACATGGTGAAATATATTACTATTACGATTAAAAGAACCCGGCGCAGCGAGGGCCGGCATGGGAGGTGGGGAATGGATTTTGATACGGCACAAAAGTCCGGCCTTGACCGGGAGAATCTTAACTCGCTTGTAACCCGGGGGGATTTTGAATCAGCCGGGCGGCTGCTTTCCAGAACGCCTGCTCCCGATGCAGCAGAGTTCCTACTTACGCTGGATGCGCCGCGGTTAATCATGCTGCTTCGGCGCCTTGACCGGGATACCGCCGCGGAAGTTTTCTCCTACCTGGATTCCAGGCAAAAAGACCTGCTCCTTGCTTCTCTTACCGACGAGGAAGTCCGAAGGTTTCTGACCGATATGGAGCCTGACGACAGGGTTGATTTTCTCCATCACCTCCCCGGCCAGGCGATCCAGAGGCTGATAAATCTGCTCGGCCCCTCCGAGCGGAGGGAGACTCTTGAAATTCTCGGGTTTCCTGAGGAGAGCGTGGGAAGACTGCTGACGCCGAGGTATGTGGCCGTCCGCCCCGATTGGACAATTCAGAGGGCCATCGAGCAGATCCGCTTAAAAGGCGCCGACAGTGAAACCGTAAATTCCATTTACGTTACGGACGGCAAGTGGAAGTTGCTGGACTCCATCGAATTGAGGGAAATAATCCTGGCCGGACCCGAACAGCGGATCGAGGATATCATGGATTATTCCGTGATCAGCATTACCGCCTTGAGGGACCGTGAAGAGGCGGTTGAGCTTGTCAGCCGGTACGATCTCGAAGTACTGCCCGTGACGGATGACAGCGGAGTGCTGCTCGGGATTGTCACATTCGATGATCTTTTCGATGTGGCCCAGGACGAGTTCACGGAGGACTTCCACCAGGCGGGGGCGGTTCTGCCTTTAAAGACGAGCTACAGCGAAGCGGGCGTCTGGATGCTCTATAAACGACGAGTGCTCTGGCTGATGATGCTGCTCGGCATCAACATTATCTCTTCCGGCGTAGTGGGGGCTAACGAGGAACTCATCGGCTCTTTTATAACGCTGGCATTTTTCATTCCCCTGCTGATCGCAAGCGGCGGCAACACGGGCGCTCAATCGGCTACTCTTATAATAAGGGCCCTCTCAACGGGCGATATAAAACCGGGCGAGTGGTTCCGGGCTCTGATGAAGGAATTGCGGGTGGGCGTGCTGCTCGGAGCGACCCTGGGGGCGGTGAGTTCCTTTCTGGGCCTGTTCAGGGGCGGCCTGGAAATTGCCATTGTGATAAGCCTGGCAATGGCATTCATAATTGTTTTCTCGAACATCATTGGAGCGGCCCTGCCTCTGGTGCTGATGCGGCTCGGACAGGACCCGGCGGTATCGAGCAGTCCCCTTATCACTTCGCTCGCCGATATTTTAGGGCTGCTGATTTATTTTGCCATAGCTTCGGCCCTGTTATGAAATTTTCGGAACTTTAAACTGAAAATTCCCGGGAATCCTTTTTCGAGCTCACTGCTGCCGGATTTCCCGGCGAGGCGACGTAGGGACACTTCCCATATTTCCCGCCAGGAACGTCCAGTCTTCTAAATACCGGAAATAATGTCAGATCGAAGCAATAGCCCATATACTCCGGCCATCAGGAGTTTTTTGTTTTACAGGTAAAAGGAAGACGACCGGATACATTCCGCCGGGATCTCCTGATATCTCCCGTGGGCTTCATCTTGACTTGTATAGCGCAACCAGTAGAATATTTAAGCATTCACGACGAGGAGGGTTTAATACACCCTGATAATTACATGGCACAAAGGGCCATTCACATACATACCAGAAAGGAGCCGACGCCAGATCTCCGGTTCCTCATCCTGGAAGACAATCCGTACGATGCCGAACTGATCGAAAACGAGCTGAAACAAGCGGGGTTCTCGTTCACATCGGAACGGGTCGAGTCGGAGGAAGCTTACATTAAAGCAATCGAAGAATTTCGTCCCGATTTGATTCTCTCCGATTACGACCTCCCGATATACAGCGGAATTCTGGCGCTCTCAGAAGCGAAGAAGAGATCTCCTGATTCCCCCTTCATCCTCGTTACAGGCGCGGTAACCGAGGACCGGGCCATTGAAATCCTTACCAGCGGCGCCCGGGACTATGTGCTGAAGCATCGGCTGAACAGGCTGGTCCCCGCCGTCCGGCGGGCCCTTGCAGAAGCCGAGGAACATAAGGGGCGCAAGAAGGCGGAAGAAGAACTCCTTGAAGCCCACAAGGATCTCGAACGCAAGATCGCGGAGAAAACAGCGGAGCTTCAGGCCGAACTGGAATGGAAAAAGCAGGCGGAATCGATGCTGCAGCGGAATAACGAGCGGCTTGAGATTCTTTCCTACACTGCCGGCCGGCTCCTGGAGAGCGGCCGCCCCGAGGAGATAGTCGAGGAGCTTTGCCGGAGAGTCATGGCCTTTCTGGATTGCCAGACCTTTTTCAACTACCTTGTTGTTGACGGGACTCCGGGATATCTTAAACTGAACGCATACGCGGGAATTCCCGCCGAAACGGCGCAAGGGATCAGTCTCCTCACGTACGGAGTCGCCGTATGCGGCTGCGTCGCCCGGGACGGCTGCCGCATTGCTGCGGAAGACATTCATCTCAAATCCGATATTCGGACCGGTCTCGTAAAGTCCTTAGGTGTCAAGGCATACGCCTGTCATCCCCTTATGATTCAGGGGAAGCTGGTCGGCACGCTTTCTTTCGGAACAAAGACCAGATCCTCTTTCACTGAGGATGATCTATCCATGATGAAGGCTATCGCGGACCAGGTCGCTATCGCGATGAACCGGATCAGGATGGAGGAAACTCTTCGCGATAACGAAGAGCGCCTGAAAGGCGTGTTCGACAACAGTCTTGACGCCATCATCATCACCAGACCCGAGGGGGACGGCAGGATCATTTCTGTAAATTCCGCGGCCTCCAGGATGTTCGGGTGGAACCGGGAAGAAATGGCAGGTCTCACCCGGAAGGACGTTATAGATACACAGGGTCCGGAGCTGGACCGTTTTCTTTCCCGGCGGATGGAAACGGGAAAGGGGCAGAGCATTCTCAGGTACCGCCGCAGGGACAGCTCTACCTTCTCCGGAGAAAGCACGTCCAGCTTTTTCAGAAGCCATTCCGGCGAACTGATGGCTATTGCGATCATTCGCGATGTGTCCGACCGCGAGCGGGCCGAAAGCGAACGGAAACAGGCGGAAGAGGCCCTCCGGAAGAGCGAAGAGGAATACCGGCTTCTTGTGGAGCATGCGCCCGCCGGCATTTACGAGATGGACTATTCCCTTCCCCGGTTCAGTCGCGTCAACAACGCCATGTGCAGCCTTCTCGGCTATACAAGGGAAGAGCTGCTGCAGATGGATCCCCTTGAGATCCTCGAGGATGATAGCAAGAAGCTGTTTCTGGAACGGGCCCGGAGGGCAGCGGCCGGTGAGAACATCGAGAAATCCGCTCTTTTCAACGCTCTGGCCAGGGACGGCCGGAAGATATGCGCGGAAATAAACATCCAGCTTAAATATGCGGACGGAAAGCCGGCAGGCGCGCTGGTCGTTGCGCAGGACGTCACCGAACGCGTAAAGGCCGAGGAGGCCCTGCATAAGAGCGAGGAGAATTACCGGCTCATCTATGAAAACAGCCTGAGCGGCATCATGTTTACTAAACCCGATGGTCAGATACTGAGGGCAAATCCGGCCGCACAGAAGCTCCTGGGAATGACGGAGGAGGAACTTATTGCCGCAGGAAGAGACAGCATGATGGACCTTTCGGATCCGCGCCTCGGGCCTGCCTTCGAAGAGCGAGACCGAACCGGAAAGTTCTCAGGCGAACTGAATTACAGGAGAAAGGACGGGACGATCTCTCCGGCCGAGATATCTTCCGTAATCTTCAGAGACAAAAAAGGGGAATCTTTTGCATCCGTTATTTTCCAGGATATAACATGGCGCAAAGAATCGGAAAGCATTCTTCTGGAAAGCGAAAGACGTTTCCGGGAGATGGCCGACACCATCCCCCAACTCATCTGGACATCTACGCCCAAGGGTCATTTCACTTACTTCAATACCCGTCACACTGAATTCCCCGAGCTTATCCGACAGGAATCCGGATCCTGGGAATGGCAGAAAATTATCCATCCCGAAGATCTCCCGGAAACAATCGAGGTCTGCAGAAGAGCCGTCATGTATGAATCGGACAGCCAGGTGGAGCACCGGCTTAAGACAGGAAACGGCAGCTATCGCTGGTATCTGAGCAGAGGAGTGGCGATACGAAATGAGCAGGGGGCATTGATCAAGTGGATAGGGACAACGACGGACATTCACGATCTGAAGGAGATAGAGTCCGCCCTGAAAGAGCGCACAAGACAATTGGAAGAGGCAAACAGCGAACTCGAAAGCTTCGGCTATTCCGTTTCACACGATCTCCGGGCGCCGCTTCGGGCCATAAAGGGGTTCTCCGGGATGGTATTGAAAGAGCGGCCGCTGGATAAGGAATCGAGACACATGATCAGGACTGTTCGGGAAAGCGCCGAAAGGATGGACCGTCTGATCGAAGATCTCCTCTCCTTCTCGAGATCAAGCCGAAGCTCCTTCACCTGCCGCAAGGTCGACGTTTCCAGGCTTGTTGATAAAGTCTGGCGGGAGCAGGTATCCTCCAACCCGGACCGCAGGATGCGGCTGAAGAAAGGAAAGTTGCCCGCGGCACTCGGAGACGAGACACTCATCCGGCAGGTCCTGTCGAACCTCCTGTCGAACGCCGTCAAGTTTTCCAGAGGTAAAGACCCCACCGATATCGAAGTGGGGGGAGAGCCTGACGGCAAGGAGATTGTTTATTCAATCCGGGATAACGGCGCCGGATTCAATATGAAGCTTTATGACAGGCTATTCTGCGTATTCCAGCGTCTTCATTCCGGAAAAGATTACGAAGGAACGGGTGTCGGCCTGGCGATCGTCCAACGCATCGTCCGCCGGCACGGCGGACGGGTCTGGGCGGAAGGAAAGGAAGGGGAAGGGGCGACCTTCTATTTCACTTTACCGCGGAATTGATTTTTCAAGAGTTGTATGGTGACAGAGGGACGCTGTTTACTTTTTAATTTTCTAACAGCCGAAATCCCTGGGACTCGGAAATATGCTGCCCTCTTTTAACTGATTTACTGATGGCCGATATAGATAATCCAAGCTCGCGCCCAAGGCTGGCCATATCTATTCCCAATTCTCGGACTGCCCAAAAACAAAACAGGCTTCTCGCATCCACAATGCGAGGATATTTTCCTTTTGCCCACACTTCAGCAACTTCAACTTTCATCAATTCCGCAACTCTTTGTCCGATCTTCCCCAAATCCATGCCGCCTGCTCGAAGCGCATACCTCTTATCCATTGCTTCTTTCGATTGTTCAAGAGCCTGATCCACAAAATTCCCGTCGCCAAGTATTCTCTCGTCACTCCTCTGGTACACTCCTTCTCTCCTTAAATATTTTATTCTTTCCCATCCCCCTGCGCTTCGGATCAGTCCCCCGCCGGTCAACTCCGGCCTTCTTCCCTGGGTAATTCCTCTTTCCACAAATGTTCTATATGCCCGCCGCGCGGAATTTCTTCTCTTGCCAAAAAGGATAAGGACGTCTTCAGACTTAAGCCATGTACTGTCTTTCATCGTCCCCATAATTGAGCTGTGTCCGGAGTAATTGTAATAATCCAGCTCTACCATATTATCAACCAGTCCGGCACGAATTGGATTGAGATGGATATAGCGAACCAACTCCAGAAAGTATGTGTCTTCCTGGCACAGAACGGATTTATAACGGTTCTGGAAAAGGTGGCCTACTCTGTGGCGGCGAATGTTAAACCAGATGGCGTACCCCGTCAAAAGTCTCCGCATCACAGTTGTGATCGGTGTATGTCCCGTTCGAAGGAGCAGATGAAAATGGTTGGGCATCAATGCCCACGCATAGCATGCTGTTCCCGTCTCCTTCAGAATGCAGCCTAATCTGTTTATAAAATTTTCTCGATCGGCATTGTTTTCGAAAATTATTCTCCGTTCTATACCACGAGCCATGATGTGGTGAACGGCACCCAGAGCATCTATACGTGATCGCCTCGGCACGAAGTCCTCCTAAGTACTACTGATTGCTCCTGTTAAAGGAGCATGTTAATAAGTTAACAGCGTCCCCAATGTCTTTGGGTTTCAAAGGGAATAACCGTGGATTGGAACGAACTGGTCGGATTTATCGGTGGATTACTGACGACAATGGGAATGGTCCCGCAGGTGTGGCGTCTCTTCAAGCTCAGGAGCGCCCATGAGATAAGCCTGACCTTCACTGTGTTTTACACAATCGGGATAGCCTTCTGGCTGGCCTACGGAATTCTGTATGGGTTGATATCCGTTATTATCTGGAACTCCGTCGCATTCATTCTAGGCTGTGGAATGCTCTATGCGAAAATAAGGTGGGGGCAAGTATAATAGTATGGGGAGTGTCCCTGGTTTTTAATACTAATCCGCATGGAGCGGCTTTATTTTTTCAAGGTCAGCCCGGCTGTCTTCCTGCGCATGCCACAGATCATAAGCCCTCTGGGCATTAAGCCAGAACTCGGGCGTGTTGCCGAACAACCGCGACAAACGCAGCGCCATGACGGGCGTAAGGGAACGGCGTTCACGCAGAAGCTCATTGACCGTCTGGCGCGAAACGCCCAGCGCCGCAGCCAGGCTCGCGGTCGTCAGCTTAAAGTCCGGCATGAAATCATCACGGAGAATTTCACCCGGATGCGCAGGCGATACTTTTCGAACTCCCCTATTTTCTATACTCATCTTTACACCTCAATGGTAGTCAATGATCTCTACATCGTAGGCATCGCCATCCCGAAAACTGAAGCAGATCCGCCATTGGTCATTGATCGAGATCGCGTACCGGCCCTTTCGATCCCCCTTCAGATTATGCAGACGATTGCTCGGCGGAACCCTGAGATCATCAAGGCAACTCGCATAATCAATGTATTCGAGCCGCCTGAGAGCCCTTTGATAAGGGGACGCTGTTTACTTCTTTATTTTCTACCATCCGGAATCCCTGGGTTCGGCCCATGTAAAGGAGCATGTTAATAAGTTAACAGCGTCCCTAATGGGAGACATAGGTGAAGTGATACCCACACTGAATCCTGACAAGAAACATTTATTGTGGTTAGATTACGATGATATCCTTCAAGATTATATGGTGAGCCATATGGTTGATGCATTGACCATACTATCTCCAGGATCTATTATTGTGTTGACTATTGATGTCGATTCTAAGTCACTCGACGACAACAAGGCGTGGTTTAATCATCTTACAGATGAAGTTTCAGACTATCTTCCTTCCGGTTTAAGCTCACAAGACTGTGGATCAAAGGAGCTGACTACTACAATTCTTGCCGTACTACATAACATGATAACTCACACTATGAGTTCTCGAGCGGAACTGGATTTTAAGCTGCTTTTTAATTTCCTTTACGCTGATGGACATACAATGTTGACTATAGGCGGAGTCCTTGCAGGTCGGGAAGATAGAAGAATACTCCGTTCCTGCGAATGGGACCGTTTTCCTTTCTGTAGGCGAAATTTCGATCAGGCTCCTTTTACAATAAAAGTCCCCAACTTCACACGTCGAGAACGTTTTTATCTGGATTCCCATATGCCCAGGATTGCCGATTGGATACCAAAGGCGTTTCAGATTGAGGAGGAGGATCTCAGCGCGTACAGTAAGATTTTTGGTTACTGCCCACTTTATGGTGAATTGCTTCTATAACCGTGAATCAATAAAAAAGCACGGGGTTGGGGACATCCTGAAAGCCCCATTTAAAAACAGCATGCAATCGTTAAGCGCTATAACGAGTGCGCGCCCGTGAGCTTCCCTTGCCCTTCCTGAATATCAAGCCCGAATGAAAGCACCTGCTGAATTCTGGCTCTGAGTAGCTTTCGCCGTTCAATGAGAAAGTTCTCATATTTGTCAATGTGCCAGAGCGTTTTGTCTGTTGGAATCAAATGCCGTTTCAAATACTCGGGACTCCTTGTCGCCAGCCATTCGTCTAACGGTCGTTCCTTCTTTCCTGAATTTTCATCACCTATTACCAGGGCAAGGTTGCCGAAGTCATCCCGCAATTCCTTGATGTTATCCGGTACAGTCCTCTTTTTGAATTCATCTTGCGCAAACAGATGATCAATCGAATGATCTATCGTTCCCCAATTCCTGTCGTCGTACAATAACGATAGGGCGAGAAAGCATGTGCTGTCCCCGTACGATGTGTTCAAAACGTTTTCAACTGCATCCTGGCTTGATGCCGCCAACCGTCCAGCTGCTCTAACGGCAGCATCGAGGCCCGCTAGAGGAAATTCTCCATTCGGCCGCAAGTACGTCTGCAAAGCTTCCCGCAACCGCGTCAACATAGCATCCGAAGATCCGCCTAGGACGCGATTCAACAGCGCGGCTAAGAGCCACACCCGTACCCGCGCAGAATTAGCAACTTCGATGGCCGACTCTCCGCGAAGAGTTAGTTCCGGATGTTGGTAGCAGTAAAACGCTACTGGGATAAGGGCATTAGCGCTCGTGAGAGTGCTTTCGTCAATGCCAAAAGCGTTTGCGGCATCTACTGCCTTACGGATTGCCGCCCTGATCTCATCCCACTCGCTTTTGATTTTGGCGCACGTTTCTTTTGTGAAGCTCGAAACCCGATACGCCACGGGCAGATTAAGGAGCACCAGGCAGGACTTCATCACAAAGTCCTTATTCAGTCGGTTTCTACGCGTCAGCTGGATATTCAGCTCGTCCACAAAATCGTTGATTACCTCGCGTGCGTTTTCTGCCCCCCAATGCAACGTCAGCGTTGAGAGAAGCAGATCGGACTTACTTAATTCAGTACCGCCGGAATTCGCACGGACAAATATTTCCAAAATGCGCTCATGATCAGGATCGGTTTCAGTATGGTAAGAGATGACCTCGTCCGACCAGACCGCCTCGTAAAGCCGTGTCAAATTATGTTCTACGATCTCGGCTGCCTGCGAGGGTAGCGCGCGCAAATCCCTGATCGCCTTAATCTGGCGTTCCACAAGCGCCTTGAGGCCGTCGGTTTCCGCCTTCAAAATGCGGCCGACCTCTAACCAATAACTATCCCTTGATAGGACCGGCACATAATCGAAGAAATCGAAATTATAGTATACCTCCTCGTCCTTGTCCGGAACTCGCCCATCATGGAGCAAGTCCAGATACAGCTTCTTCATTACGTGCGTCTTTGATCCCTTGCCGGTTTTGGCTTTCCGGCCGTGATAGTGTCCCTGCAGCCCAACCAAGAGGGAAGTTAGCCTCTGTTGCCCGTCCAAAACGAATGTTAATTCCCGGTTCCCGGGGACGCGAGCGAGTTGCGCTCTATTGCGAGATTCCTTTACAGTATGCAGAAATTCATACGCTTCGACATCATCACGTGCCTCACCCGGAACCTGCCAGAACAGAAACGAGCTTATAGGGTAACGCCGCATTAGCGAGTCAAATAATTTGCAGATTTGCTCTTCTGTCCACACGAACTCTCGTTGCAGAGCGGGTAGGAAGAACGTAGAATTAATACGCGGTAGCATTGCCGTAATCGTTTCCGATCTGTAGCTCACACCAGTACCTCCTTTTTTCACCAAACCCGAACAGCGGCCGAACTCGTAAGCTTTTCGGGTGTGAACCATTCCGAAAAAATGGTTTACTGATCTTTCGTTGGCCAAATATACGTGCTGACTTTTATCTTTTGATAATTCGCATCCAATTGGGGTTGCAGGGAGATCAAAGCCGAGATACGGCGGGCGACTTCCATAACATACCGTACCTCGTCCGGTGTGAGGCCGCGATTGATAAGGGTCGCTTCTCGATAAGAAAGCCATTTTTTGATGACCTGGTAGCCGCCGATTGCATAATTCCACACCGCTTCAGGCACATTCTGCCAATAGGCAACATCGTTTAGATAAATGTCGTATGCACCGGTGTTATGGCGGATTAGTTTTCCCTTGCCTGGCATGGTTATACCATCCTTACCAGCATGGCCCCATCCGGCTGTCAGGTCCAAGTCGCCACCTTCGGGATAGACCGGTTTTCCATCCACACGGTGGAGTACAGCGATGGTTTGATAAGGGGACGCTGTTTACTTCTTTATTTTCTACCATCCGGAATCCCTGGGTTCGGCCCATGTAAAGGAGCATGTTAATAAGTTAACAGCGTCCCTAATATCCCTCTAATATCATCCCTAATATCCTGCAGCGTCCCTAATATCCCTAACCTCCTCGAATGACGATATACGTTCCACATTCATGAAAAGTCAATAGGAGGAAAGATAAAGTTTCTGGTTTCCGGTTTATAGTTTCCGGTTCACATAAGCTCAGGGGAGCTTGGCTAAGCATGAAAATGAATAAACTTTTTGCATCCTTCATTTTTTCTCACGCTCTCACCATCTCACCCTCTCACCTTCTACGGATCCGACAGTGATGTATTCAAAAAAAGGGGACGGCAATTGCCATCCCCTTGAAATTCCATGGTGCCGAAGCCGGGATTTGAACCCGGACA
>ERZ795058.3336-NODE-3336-length-17018-cov-5.203796_pt1 | contig 17018 bp, 12 predicted proteins | sample MGYA00375142_ERZ795058 | MGnify/ENA primary metagenome ERZ795058 (study PRJEB30187, sample SAMN05720210) | activated sludge metagenome | isolation source: anaerobic digester from wastewater treatment plant | place: Japan | collected 2015-04-20 ... | reverse complement strand
GTTTGCGACGATACGCGGTGCGGGCACCTCCCCTCTCCCCCGCAGTGGGAGAGGGGCCGGGGGTGAGGGTACTCCGAGCCTGGCACGCGGGAGGCCTGCCTGTTTGAACGGTACTAGACCCGGCCGAGTCTTCAACGCGGGAGCCGCCGCCGCCCGCCTCCCAACGCCCGCCCAGCCCCACCGCGTCGTAGGCCGCGCGCGGTGCATCGCGGCCGGCAATCACGAGCCCGCCGCCGGATGGCATGCCCGGTCGCTCGCTTCGGCCCTCGCGGCACGCCTTGACAGCGCGTAACCGAGGATGCCGCCCAGCAGGAGCAGCAGGCCCGAGATCGAGAACCAGCGCGCCACCCCCAGCACTTCCGCGAGCGGGCCACCACCGCCAATCCGAGGGCGTGGCCAGCGCCGTCAGGCCGGCGATCAGCGAGAACACGCCCCCCAGCGAAGCGGCCGGCACCGACGACTGCACGAGAGCGGTGTAGGGCACCGAGAAGCAGTTGCCGGTGAACCCCATGACTGTGGAGAGCACGGCAAACGCAGCAAAGGCCGTCGGCGGCAACAGGCCCGACGCGGCCAGCACCACGCCGAGCGCGCACATGGCCAGCGAGATCATGGCCGGCTTGTCGTCCATGCCGCCCCAGACGCCGAGGAGCAGCGCTGACCCCAACAGCCCTCCGGCGAACAGGAACTCGACCAGGCTGGCATGCCAGGCCGTGCCGAAGTGGGCGCTGACCATGAGCGGAAACAACGTGCCGACCGGCACCCAGACGAGCACACAGATCATGATGGGGGCCGTGATCGCCCTGAGCGCCCGGCTCGCGCCGATGGTCTGCAGCCCCTCCAGCATCTCCCGCACCACGTGCCGCTGCTCGCCTGCGGCCTTCTCGGGGTTCGGGATGCTGACCAAGGCCAGCGCGGCCACGGCCAACACGGCGCCGAGCACGTCGATGAGCATCACGGCGGGGATGGAAAAGGCGGCGATGAGCATGGCGCCGAAGAAAGCCGGCCATGCTGGCCATCGCCAGCACGGTTGGCGAGCCGGTCCGTACCGTCAGCCACCAGATGAGCGCGAATTGCGCAGCCGAGCTGCCCAGCAGCGAAAAGGCCTGGCCTGCCCAGACTGTGCGGTTGATCTGTCTGTCATCACTCCCCTGGGCAAGCGGTCAGGCCAGGTTCGGCGCTCGGCCGCCTATGCCTTCAGCTCGTACAGCGCCACCTGCATGCCCTCGCGCCCCAGGCCCGGCCCGCCGCCCGCCCCGCCCGGCGTCGCCGTCCCGTCGGGCGCGCCGAAATTGCTCGTCGCCGTGCCGAACCCTTCGACGAGTGTGCCGTGGCTCGTGATCCACGCGGCCAGTTCGGCCTGGCCGCCCATGCCGCCCCAGAGGATGTAGCGCAGCTTGCCGGCGGCCACGAGCTCGGCCAGTTGCTCGACGGTCAGCACCTGGTCCTGCCCGTTAAAGCCGCCCATGTAGAGCACCGGCCGCCCGGTCGCCAGCACATAGTCGGCGCCCTGCATCGAGCTGGGCACGGCCATGAGGTAGGTCGTGTCCTGCGTGCGCGGCTCGAGATAGTCGAGCAGCGCCTGGTTCACCTGCGACTCGCCCCTGGCCGCCGGCCCGCTGGAACCCTCGCCGCTGTAGGCGGCCGGCAGCGACTGGTTGGCGCTGGCGTTGCGCGCCGTCAGGCCCGACCAGATGCCCGGCGTGATCAGGAGCGCCGCGACGACGAGGGCAAAGCCGGCGGGTGCGGCGCGGCGCAGCGGCTTCAGCGCCGTCGCGGCGATGGCGACGGCAGCGCCGGCCGCGAACAGCACCACGCCCACGCCGAGCCACCAGGCCGCGCCCACATACGCGGTCGCCGTGGCGAGCTGCAGCGCCAGCGTGACGCCCGCACCGGCCAGGAGCAGCCCCACCGCAAGCCATGGCCGCTCGCGGCGCAGGTGCCGCAGCTCGCCGATGCCGAGGCCTGCGAGCGCGGCCAGGGGCGCGCCCAACATGGCGAGATAGTACTCGTGGAAAAAGCCGGCGATGCTAAAGAACGCGCCCCCGGTCAGCAGCCAGCCGCCCCAGAGCACTACGGCCTGGTGCCGGGCATCAAGCGGCCAGCGCAGCCGCGAGCGCAGCGCCAGCAACAGCGCGCCGAGGAGCCCCAGCGGCAGCAGCCAGCTCGCTTCCTTGCTCAGTGGCGCAGTGAAGAGCCGTAGCAGGCCGGCCTGCCCGATGTTGAAGCCGCCAGGCGCGCCTGTCCTTCCCGGCATGCCGGTGAAGCCCTGCGGCGGCTGCGGCAGCGCACCGTCGCCGGCGTCCTGCGGTATTTGTGGCGGCGCACCGTCGCCGGTGCCTTGCGGGAGCTGCGGCCGCGCGCCCCCAGCCTGCGTTGGTGGCCGCGCCTGACCGTCGCCCGGCCGCCGGCCATCGTCCTGGAAGGTGCGGTTGCCGCCGCCTGCGGGAGCGTCGGCCGCGCCAGCGCCCATGCCCAGCAGGCGCTCCATGCCGTTGTAGCCCACGATGAGGCTGAACACCGAGTTGTTGCCGCTCGAGCCGACGTAGGGCCGGCGCTCGGCGGGCGTCAGCTCCACCGCCACCGCCCAAGAGAGTGAGACGGAGAGCAGGAGCGCCGTGGCCAGTGTTAGCTTGCCCAGCTTGCGCCGCAGCGGCTCCGAGGAGCCGAGAGCGTAGAGCGCGTAGAACGCCGGCAACGGCAGATACGCCTGCAGCATCTTGATGTTGAAGCCAAGGCCCACGAGGGTCGCGCCCAGGAGCAGGCACCTGAGCTTGCCGCTCTCCGTGGCCTTGATGAACGCCCACGCGGCCACGAGCAGCGTCAGGATGAGCAGGCTGTCGATGGTGTTGTTGCGGTCGGTGGCCACCACCACCGGCGTGATGGCCAGCGCCAGCGCCGCGAGCAACCCGGCCACGGCGCCGAAGCGGCGCTGCGCCAGGTGATAGACAACGATCACCGAGGCGATGCCGGCGGCGATTTCGGGCAGGAGCACGCCCAGGCCATTCACCCCCAGAAAGTAGGCCGAGCTGGCCTGGATCCACAGCCCCAGCGGCGGCTTGTCGACGCTGACCGAACCGCCCGGCTCGGCCGCGACAAAGAAAAAGCTGTGCCACGACTGCAGCATGCTTTTGACCGCTGCCGTGTAGTAGTGGTTGGCGTACCCCAGCACCTCCAGGTTGGCAAAGCGCAGCGCCGCGGCCAGCAGCACGATGGCCGTGAGCCCCAGCAACGGCAGCATGCGCTCGCGCGTGAGGTGACCTGCCCTGATCCGCGCCGCCCTCGACAAGAGAATCTCGACAAACGTTGTTCTCATGCTACAGTACTCCGCATCGTCCTGCATGGCGGGCGCCACGCATGGGTACATCCCAAGGTCCGCGTTATCCTGGTGGCAGCCGGCGAACATGCTCCGCATCCGCCCGGCGCTGTGCAGGAGGGGTCTTGGGCGGTTCGGCGGGCAGCACCCGCCGAACCGCCCAAGACCCCCAAAAAAGGGGCTGGCACTGGCCTGGCGCCAAGCGGGAAACCCGGTTGCCGGCCCAGGGCAACTCACCCCGACGGGCTGCTCGTGATCTTCCCCGCCAGTGTAGCGCCGGCCTGTTCAGATCCCATTCAGTGCGGGTTAGGCTTGCATTCAGAGGCGGTAAAAGAGTGGGACGAGAACGGGCACAAGATGGAGGGCGCCGGCCTGTGGGCGCGGCAGCATGCCGCGAGGCCCGGCTGGCAGCCGGCGCTCCAGGTCTCTACTCGTACCTCAGGGCCTCGATGGGGTGCAGCGACGCCGCCCGCGCGATGGCGACCCGCTGCTGCTGCCCGCCGGTCGCGCCCGCCACTGTAGATCATCGGCAGCTCGGCGTCCTCCAGCGCGCTGGCGCGGGCCAGTAGGCTGTAGCTCTGGAACACAGAGGGTGTATCCCACAATCGTCTGTGCAACAGGCATACGTTGCGCACGCCGCTCCGCCCGAGGCTTAACGGGAGCCTCGGGCGGAGGCGGCACAGGCGCCGGAGCCATACGCATGATTCGGGCGAGAAACACACCGACGATTGTGGGATACGCCCCCAGCGCGCTTGACAATGTGTCTCCAGGGGCGTACATTACCATAATGAGGAAGACCGGTTTCGACGCTGTGGCGAACACAACTTGATCCCTTCCTGAACCAAATCTGAGCTTTGGCGAGGTAGAATTGGGAAGAACGAAGCAGGCGGCCTGTGAAGGGGTTGTGGGGATTCCAGGCGGTGATCCTATGCTGAATACGATACTTGTGGTGGATGACCAGGGCTCGGTGCGGCAACTGCTGCGTGAGTACCTGACGGAGCAGGGCTTTCGCGTGCTGACGGCGGCCGACGGCCAGGAGGCGATCCTCGTGGCGCGTCACGACGAGCCCGATCTGATCCTGCTCGACATCATGATGCCCCGCGTCGATGGCTACCAGTTCCTGCGCCAGTACCGCCAGGAGCGCAAGACCCCTGTCATTATCATCACGGCCCGCGAGGAGGAGACCGACGCCGTCCTGGGCCTCGACCTGGGCGCCGACGACTATGTGGTCAAGCCCTTCCGCATGCGCGAGCTGGTGGCGCGCATCCAGGCCGTCCTGCGCCGCATGCGCGAGGCGGCCGAGAAACCGGAGCTGCTGCGTGTGGGCGATATCACCCTGAACGAGACGATGCACACCGTCACGGTGCGCGGCGCCTCGGTCTCGCTGACGCCGATCGAGTTCGATCTGCTGGCGGTGCTCATGCGCTCTCCGGGGCGGGCTTTCTCGCGCGCCGAGCTGGTCGACCATCTGCTCGAGAGCGGTTTCACCGGCCTCGACCGTACCCTCAACGTGCACATCCGCAACCTGCGCACCAAGATCGAGGTCGATGCCTCCGACCCGCAGCATATCGAGACCGTGTTCGGGATCGGCTATCGCTTTCACAAACCCTGATGGTTATGCGTGTATCAATGCTCTGGAAGCTGACCCTGGCGTTCGTGCTGGTAGCGGTGACGACGGCCGCCCTGGTCGCGGTGTTCATGCGCGTCACCAGTGCCGACCGGCTGTCGCGGCTGATCGTCGATCAGCAGCGCGCCGCTCTGACCGACACGCTGGCCGACTATTACGCCGCCAACGGCTCGTGGGCCGGGGTGGCCCGCGCCTGGCCGCAGAGCCGGCGCGAGGCGCCCGCTGCCGGCCCCGCGGTGGCAGATGACGGCGATGCTGCGACCCGGCCTCTGCCACGCCGCGATCGACCGCTGCCGTTCGGCCTCGCCGATGCGCAGGGCGTGGTGATTATCCCCGCCGACCCGGATACGCCGCCGGGCGTGCAGGCCCCGCCTGGCGCACTGCGGGATGGCGTGCCGGTACTGGCGGATGGCAAGCAGGTGGGCACGGTCCTCGTGGCGCGCTGGGCGCCCGGGCTCAACCCCGAGGAGGCCCTCTTCCTCGAGCGCACACACCAGGCGCTGCTCCTGGCGGTGACGGTGGCCGTGCTCGTCGCGCTGTGCATCGGGCTGCTCCTCGCGCGCGCCTTTATCCGCCCGCTGCACGCGCTCTCGCAGGCGGCCCAGAGCATCGCCCAGGGTCAACTCGAGCAGCAGGTCAAGGTCGGCTCGGGCGATGAGATCGGACAGCTTGCCGCGGCCTTTAACCGCATGAGCCAGGAGGTGGCGCGCGTGAACCAGTTGCGCCGCCAGATGACCGCCGACATTGCCCACGACCTGCGCACGCCGCTGACGGTGATCGCCGGCTACGTCGAGTCGATGCAGGAAGGCGTGCTCGAGCCGACGGCCGAACGCCTGTCTATCATCTACCGCGAAATTGGGCAACTGCAGACCCTCGTCGGCGACCTGCGCATGCTATCGCAAGCCGATGCTGGCGAGCTGCCGATGCATCTGCAACCGATCGCCCCGCGCAGCCTCCTGGAGCGCGCGGCGGCCGCCTTCCAGCATCGGGCAGAACAGCAGCAGGTGGCGCTTGTGGTCGAGGCCGGGGAGGGGCTGCCTGCTGCCCGGGTGGACGAAGAACGCATGATGCAGGTGCTCGGCAACTTGCTCAGCAACGCCCTGCGCTACACACCGGCTGGCGGCAGGATTGTGCTCTCGGCGCGGCCTGCAGGCGCCAAGGTGGTGCTGACGGTGGCCGACAACGGCCCCGGCATCGCCGCAGAGGACTTGCCATACATCTTTGAGCGCTCTCGCCGGGCCGACAGGTCGCGGCATGCCGAATCGGGGGAGACGGGCCTGGGGCTGGCCATCGTCAGGGCGCTCGTCGAGGCGCATGGCGGCGCCGTCAGAGCCGAGTCGGCCCCCGGCGGCGGCACCACCATCCACGTTTGCCTGCCCGCCGCTTGGCAGGGGTGACGTCGCACTGTAGCCGCGGCATCGTGCCGCGTGCAAGAGTCCCGCGGCAACATGCCGCGCCTGCGGTCCGGTGGCTTTCGTCACGAGCAGTGGCCCTGGACGAGCTTGCATGGCTACCTGGAGACTCACAAGCGCGAGCGGCCGCGAGCGCAGTGGAAGGCCTTTCCGCCTGACCCGATGGGCCCGATTGGGACGAATGAACAGGCGGATCGTGGAACCTTTTCCCTCTGCCTTCGTAGTAGAGGTAGTGGGCTTGAGCCAACCTATTCCCGCTCGCGGGGGCAATGGCAGGGGGTCTCCTACCCCCAGGTTGAACTGCACCATCTCCCCATATTTGACCAGCCCCCGGTTCTGGGGCATACTGGCCTGTTGACATAGTGTCAACACGTTATCCGACCAAGCATGGACGCTCAGGAGGTCTCACCTTGCAGACATCGAAGACACTGCTCGTGCTTGTGGCGCTCATCGCCGTGCTGGCGCTCGTCGCCGCCGGCACCGGCGTGCTCTGGCAGGGCTCCGGCAGCCCCTACCCGTTCACCACCCTGCGCGGTGAGACGGCGATGATCCAGGGCCACGGCCTGTACCAGTACGACATCGTATCGGGCGCGGCGCAGGTGATCGCCGGCGACGTGGTGACGCTGGTCCTGGGCATCCCGCTGCTCGCCGTCTCGGCGTGGCTCTACGGCAAGGGCTCGCTCCGTGGAGCGCTGCTCCTGGCGGGCACGCTGGGCTATTTCCTGTACACCTATGCGTCGATCGCCCTGCTGGCCACGTTCAACCCGCTCTTCCTCGTCTACGTGGCCCTCTTCTCGCTCGGCCTGTTCGCCTTCATCCTGTCGCTGATGAGCATCGACGTGGTCGCGCTGCCGGGGCACTTCTCGGCGCGGCTGCCGCGGCGGGGCATCGCGGCCACGCTGTTCTTCATTGCCGCCTTCCTGCTGCTGGCCTGGCTGGGCCGCATCGCGCCCGCGCTGCTCACGGGCGCAGCGCCCGTCGGGCTCGAGAGCTACTCTACCCTGGTGATCCAGGTGCTCGACCTGGGGCTCATCGTGCCCCTCGCCATCCTGGCCGGCGTACTGCTGCTCAAGCGGCGGCCGTTCGGTTACCTGCTCACGGCGGTGGCCCTGCTCAAGGGGCTGACAATGGCGGTGGCGGTCGCGGCCATGGGGATCGCCCAGGTGCTGGCCGGCGTGGCGGTGAGCGTGCCGGAGATCGCCATTTTCGTGGGGCTGGCGGTGGTGATCGCAGTAATGGCCATAGCGTTGCTCAAGAACGTGCGGCCACAGGAAGCCGCCGGCAGCACGGCCTCGCCCCAGGCCCCGGCATTTGGCCAAGACAGGTAACACCGCAGAGGCGCAGGGTAGGGGCGAGGTCACCTCGCCCCTACCCTGCGCCTCTGCGGTGAGCATCCCCCTGGATGCCGTCCCTCTATGCCTTCTCCACACCCTGCCGCAGCGCCGTCTTGAGCTTGGTCGGGTCGGCGCGGCGCGGGTCGCCCAGGTAGATCTCGTGGTGCCGGCCGCGCAGGCGGTAGCCCTGCTCGCGGGCGCTGCTGCCCGTTCTACTCCCATTCCGGCTGCAGACCAATGACGCCAACGCGGACATGCGCGCCGCCCCCCCTTCAAAGAGGCCGTACCGGCCGGATGCGGAGCGTCTGGCCCGGTCGCCGGCAGACCTGTCAGGTCTCTCTGGCGGGTGTATCCCACAATCGCCTGTGCAACAGGCATACGTTGCGCACGCCGCTCCGCCCGAGGCTTACCACGGGAGCCTCGGGCGTGGGCGGCAGACGCCGAGAGCATACGCATCATTCGGGCCTGAAATACACAGACGATTCTGGGATACACCCCTCTCTGGCAGAAGGCAACATAAATGAGTATAATAACGGTACAGCGAGGCCCCGGCGCGTGTGGGCATCGCGAGGCACAACGAGGTAGTGAGGTCTATGGCAATCTCGAGCAAGCGCGGCGATCCGTCCTTCCATCTGCAGGCCGGCGCCGTCCTGGGCGCCACGGCCGGCCTGGCCGTCGGCTCCGCCGCGCCGCGCACGGTCACCTTCGTCCTCATGGGCGCGGCAGCCCTGGCGTTCCTGGTCTGGTTCAGGGGATCACTCTGGCCCCTCATCACGCGCACGCGGCTCTACGAGAGCTTTTTCGGCATCGCCGGCCCTGCGCCGGTCACCTACATCCGCGAGGGCATCGCGGGGGGCCTCGTCGCCGGCGGCGCGCTCGGCATCGTGGTCGGCATGTTCAGCACGCTCGTCACCTCGCTGCTCGTGTGGGCCGGCCTGGGCCTGCTCGTCGCCCGCTACATGGATTCGCTCCACGAGTTCGTGGCGGCGCTGCGGGGCATCGGCGCCGTCCGGCGCGGCTCGGCGTATAAGCGCCTGCTCGCCAGGGTGCGCGGCGACAAGGCGCTCGCCAAGCGCCTGGTGGAGTACGAGGCCAGGCGCACGCCGGAAGCCGGACGCGAGGAACTGGCCGAGCGCGCGCTCGACCGCCTGGAGCGCGACAGCCGCTGAGGCGCTCTTGGGGAGTGCAATCCGGTGCAATTCACGTGCAATCTCGGTGCAATTGGTGCCGAGACCGATGGAGCGCATTATGGCGACGATTGGCTCTTCAGACCATGCCAGGCTGAACCGCATCGGCAGCCACGTCTACTGGCTGCCGCCCGATGACACGACCGATCGCCCCATACTGGGTGCAGTGGTGGGCGCGCGCGGCACGCTGATCGTCGATGCCGGCAACTCGCCGGCGCACGCCAACCTGCTGCTCTGCGAGTTGGCCAGGCTGGGCGTGGCGCCGCCGCGCTACGTGGCGCTGACCCACTGGCACTGGGACCACGTCTGCGGCACCTCGGCCTCCGACGTCCCCATCCTGGCCTCGCGCGAGACGCGGCGCGTGGTGGCCGCGATGGCCGAGCTCGATTGGAGCGACCAGGCGCTGGAGCGTCGCGTGCGCGAGGGCAACGAGATCGAGTTCTGCCGCAGCATGATGTGCGCCGAATTGCCCGACCGCTCGGGCCTCGTCATCCGGCCGCCGGATCTCTCGTTCGACGGCGAGGTGGCGCTGGACCTCGGCGGCGTGACCTGCCGCATGGTGCATGTGGGCGGCGACCATGGGGCCGATTGCAGCGTCGTCTATGTCGAAGGGGACCGCGTGATGTTCCTGGGCGACTGCCTGGGCGATGACCTCTACCATGGCGCGCCGGCCTATACGGTCGATAGGCTCTTCCCGCTCCTCGACCGGCTGCTGGGCTTCGGCGCAGAGTGGTACCTGGAGGCGCACGACCCCGAGCCGGTATCGGCACAGCAGATGGCTGAGGACGCGGCCACGCTCAGGACCATCGGCCGCACCGTGCAGCGCATCGGCCGCGACCGCGAGGCCATCCTGGCGGCGCTGCCGGCGCTGCTCGGCGGGCCACTGAGCGAGGACCACTGCGCCTGTGTCGATTCCTTCCTCGCCGGGCTGGACCGCGCCCCGGATGTGCCCGGGTCAGCTCCGGCCTGGGCGTGCTGAGTCGGCATCGCCGCGCCCTGGGCCGGCGGCGCCTGCCGCACGGCGTGCACCTCCGAGGATACATCCTGCGCCTACCACAACGCGCGCCAGTTCCTGCGCAGCCTCTACCTGCAGCCGCTGCTGGGCGCGCGCCCCCCGGCGTGGCACAGCGGCGAGCAGCCCTTTGGCCCGCCGCCCCACGTCCGCGAAGCGCTCCTGCCCTGCCTGCTGGGCGCCCTGCGCGCCCGGCCCTCGCCCGGAAGGGGGATTTCTCGGCGGGTCAGCCGGCCCATGACCCCCCGCGGGCGGCCCTGGGCCGGCGGACCCGCCGAGGAATCCCCCCTTGTAGACTCCAGTTCGCCAAAACGCCTCTTCGGGCCTACACTGTGCCCATCGCTGATCTGTGCCTCACGAAAGGACATCACACCGTGGCCGGCGTCTACATCACCGTGAGCGGCAATATCGGGGTCGGCAAGAGCACCTTCTCGCGCCTGCTGTCGCAGGCCCTCGGCCTGCAGCACTACCCCGAGCCGGTGACAAACCCCTTCCTGGCCGACTATTACCGCGACAAGCCGCGCTGGGGCTTTCACAGCCAGGTGCAGTTCGCGCTCGACTATGCCCAGGTGCACCGGCAGATCACCGAGGGCGCTGCCCCCGCCTGCCAGGACCGCAACCTGTACGAGAGCCACGTCTTTGCCCGCGCCCTCGCCGCCGCCGGCATCCTCTCGCCGCGCGAGTTCGCCGCCCTGACCGGCCTCATCGACCACTGCCTCGTGGGCACGCGGCGGCCCGATCTGCTCGTCTACCTCCACGCGCCCATCCCGCTGCTGCTCGAGCGCATCGAGCGGCGCTCACGCGGCTGCGAGCAGGTGATCGACGCGGCGTACCTTGCCAACCTGCAGGCGGCCTATGACGAGTGGCTTCCCCAGTTCAGCGTCTGCCCCGTGCTGCAGATCGATGCCACACGCTATGGTTTTGAGGAGAATCCAGCGCACGTGCGCGAGGTCTGTGCGCGGTTGCGAGAGGCGCTTCCCCAGAATAGTCTATGAGAAGTGAGGGAGGGGCGGGCGATGGCCAGACCGCGGTCTGGCCATCGCCCGCCCCTCCCTCACTTCTCATAGACCCTAATCCACTGTCAGCGTCTTGCTCAGATTCCTCGGGAAATCCGGGTCGATGCCGCGGGCCACGCTCATGTAATAGGCCACGAGCTGCGCCGGCAGCGTCGCCAGGATGGGCATGAACTCGCGCGCGGCCTGGGGCACGACGAGGTAATCGTCGGCATTGGCCCTGAGCGCCGGGTGCTCGGCGGCGATGGCGATGGCGTGGCCGCCGCGGGTGGTGACCTCGTTGATGTGGCTGATCATCATGCCCTCGTCGCCGGGCGCAGTGACAAAGAGCACGGGGTAGTCACTATGCACCGCCGAGAGCGGCCCGTGCTTGAACTCGCTGGAGAACATGCCTTCGCAGTGGGCGTAGGTGATCTCTTTGAGCTTGAGCGCGGCCTCGAGGGCGATGGGGTGGGTGATGCCGTAGCCCAGGTAGTGCAGGGCGCTCCAGGGCTCGAGGTAGCGCGCCACCTGCCGTGCGGCCCCCTCGGTGGCGTCGAGCGTCTGCGCCAGCAGCCCCGGCAGCACGTCCAGCTCCGCCGCATTGCGCCCCGCCAGGCGGTAGGCCAGGTAGAGGAAGAGCACCGCCTGGTTGACAAAGGTCTTGGTGGCAGGCACGCTGATCTCATAGCCGCAGGCCAGCGGCAGGTAGCAGTCGCTCTGCTGCGCCAGCGTCGACCCCAGCACGTTGAGCACCCCCAGCACCTGCCCGCCGCGTTCGCGCATCACCTTGACGGCGTTGAGCACGTCTTTGGTCTCGCCGCTCTGGCTGACAAAGACGGCAACGTCCTCCGGCCCTACGCAGGCGCCACACTGCTCGATGAACTGCGGACCCAGCACCGGCAGCGCGGCGCGCCCGGCGAGCTGGCCCAAGTAGTAGGCCCCCAGCAGGCAGGCATGGTAGCTCGTGCCGCAGCCCACCAGGTGGACGGGCCGCTCGCGCCGCGCCTGCAGCGCCTGCAGGAAGCGCGCCACGTGCGGCGAGTTGTCGAGCAGGTGCAGCAGCTCGCCCGCCACCGCGGGCTGCTCGTGGATCTCTTTGAGCATAAAGTGGGGGTAGCCACCCTTCTCGGCCACCTCGATCGGCCCATCATACCACTCGGGCTCGCGCGCGATGCGCTCGCCGCTGGCCACGCTGTAGAGCTCGACCCCATCGGGCGTGAGCACGGCGATCTCGCCATCGCGGACGTAGAGCACGCGCCGCGTCAATGGCAGGATGCTGGGCAGGTCCGACGAGACGCAGCTCATGCCCTCGCCCAGGCCCGCCACCAGCCCCGAGCCTTTCTTGATGGCATAGAGCCGGTGGTCGTTCTGGTGGGTGATAACGAAAGCGTAATCGCCCTCCAGGTCGGCATAGGCCGCGCGGATGGCCGCGATCATGTCGCCGCCGTTGCGGTCATAGTGGCGCTCCACGGCGTGCACGCAGGTCTCGCCGTCGTTCGTGCCGCGCACCGTCAGCCCCTCACGGATGAAGAGCTCGCGCAACTGCACATTGTTGACCACATTGCCGTTGTGCGCGCCGACCAGGTCGCCGTCGGAGTCGAGGTGGGGCTGGGCGTTGGCCTGCGAGGGGGCGCCGAAGGTGGCCCAGCGCAGTTGCGTGATGCCGCGCCGGCCACGCATCTCGGCAAAGCCCAGCCGCGCGCTGACCTCGCCAATGCGGCCCACGTCCTTGCGCAGGTCGATGGTGCCGTCGGCGGCCACGGTGGCGCAGCCCACCGAATCGTAGCCGCGGTAGGCCAGGCGGCGGGCGGCCTCGATCAGGACCGGCCCCAGGGGTTGTTCCTCGCTGGTGATGATGCCGAAAATGCCGCACATAGACTGTCGAGCTCCTCTCTGAGTCTCGAGACAGCCTCGGTCGATCCCCGGCCGCTCGGTTCAGCCCACATTGTACGCCAAGGCGGCAGATGGTGCAATGCGGCAGGGTGCGGCCGGGTGTCCCAGAATCGCCGGCAACCGACGGGGGCCGATCACCACGAAGGACACCAAGGGGGCAAGGGAGGCACCCAAAGCCCTTTGTGGCCTTTGTGGTTCAAGAGCTCCCGACGGTTCTGGGATATGCCCGGTGCGGCCGGCTTGCATGGCGGGTCAATTCTTGCTAGAATCCTGCATGTCAGCATATTGCACTGTAGCGGCATTGGGATGCAGCGGTCGCTGCGACTCGTTCGTGAAGCGTGGAAGCATTCTGCTCGACTGGAGGGTTGCAGCGATGAAAAAGCATCCGGTGCTCTTCTTCTACATCCTGGCCTTCGGCCTCTCCTGGCTGGGCTGGGCGCCCCAGGTGGCCGGCTCGCGCGGCATCGCGCCGTTCGACCACCCCGCCTTCGCCCTCGGCCTGCTGCTCGCCGCGCTTGGGCCGGCCATCGCCGCGCTGATCGTCGCCGGTGCGAGTGAGGGCCGGGCAGGGCTGAAGGCGCTCCTGGCACCGCTCCTCGCCTGGCGCGTGCACCCGGCCTGGTACCTGCTCGCGCTGGTGGGGCCGGTCGCCCTCTTTGCCGGTGCCACGCTCATCGACGCGGCGCGCAGCGGCAGCTATGCCGGCTTCAAGACGCTCGTGCCGTGGTACGGCATACTCACGGCGCTGCTCACGAACCTGCTCCTCAACGTCTGGGAGGAGATTGGCTGGCGCGGCTTTGCCCAGCAACGCCTGCAGGCGCGCCTCCAGCCCCTGGCGGCGGCAACGCTCGTGGGCCTCTTGTGGGGCCTGTGGCACCTGCCGCTCTTCTTCGTCCGCGGGCACCCCTTCGCCGGCGAGCCCTACCTGCCCTGGCTGCTGGGCATCGTCGCCGAAGCCATCCTCTACGCCTGGCTGTACAACGGCGCGCGGGGCAGCCTGCTCATCGTGACGCTCTTTCACGCGGCCATCAACACCGTGGGCGGCGTGGCCGGCGCCTCGTACCTCGGCGTCACCGTCGCCGCCTGCGTCGCCGCTGCGGCTGTCGTCGTCCTGGTGGGGCGCTCGCTGGCCTATCAGCGAAGCGCGCCCCCTTTGTAGTGGCGGCTATAGCCGCTTGAGGGTGCGAAGGGTTCAAGGCCTTGGAGCCTATCCGAACAGCCGTAGCATAGCCCCCCTTGGCCGCCGCAGGCGGCTTCGTGGGCGTCGTCGGAAGGCCAACTGGCGCCACGGCGTGGGCAAACGGGCACAAGGCCCTGGGCTTACTACGAAGCGCGGCTCCAGACGTTGTATCGTGGAGGTCCTCAAGATGTCCAGCAGCACAGCCAGGGCCCGGCCTTGGCCCAGTATCGTCTTCGCCTCGCTGTGGGTCGCTGCTACTCTGTTCTTCGCCTACCAGGCTGTCACCGGAGCGCGGGTGTTCGATGGCCCGGCCACCCTGCCGGCCATCGCCCTGGGGCTCGCCTGCACCCTGGCGTTCCTCTGGTGGCTGCCGGGTCCCAAGCCGCCCGAGGCCAGCGGCGCCACGCACACGCGCCGCGTGCCTTTCACACTTGCGGTATTGGCCGCCGCAGCCGCGCTGCTGGCGCTCTACGCCGCCCTGGCATGGCGCTTGCTGTGGGCGCTGCCCGCAGTCGCGCTCCTCGTCCTCCTGCTCCTGCGCTCCCAGCCTGCGCGGCGTGAGGTTGCCTATGCGCTGGGGCTCGCCCTTGTCGCTGCCGTGGCCGGGCTGGGGCACGGCGCGCAGCCGGTGCCGCCGGTTGCCTGGATGGCGATGCAGGTGCCCCTCGTCTTCCTCGGCCTGCTCGCTGGCTGGGCGCTGCTGCGCCGCAGCGGGCTGCTGCAGGCCGGTATCGGCCGCAGCTTGCTGCTAACCGCCGGCACGGGCGCCGCCGCCAAGGGCGCGCTCCAGGGCATGGCGCTCGCCCTGCCCTGGGCCTTGCTCAACGTCGCCATGGGCGGGGGCGCCGGCGACGAATGGGCGCGCGCCTGGTGGGCGCCGCTCGTCGCCCTGCAGCCGGGCATCGCCGAGGAGGCCTGGGGGCGCGTCCTCCTGGTATCGCTGCTCTACCTGCCCCTGAGCCGCCTGGGGCGCACGCGCATCGCCCTGGCCTGGGCCGCCATCGTCGCCGGCTACTGGTTCGCCTTCCTGCACACGCAGGGCTCGAACCCCCTGAGCGCCCTCGTGAGCACGCTGCTCATCGGCACGCTCTACAGCCTGCCGCTCACCTACCTCTGGCTGCGCCGCGGCCTCGAGCCGGCGATGGGCTTTCACTTTGCCGTCGATTTCCTGCGTTTCGCCGCTGCGCTGTTGATCCGCGCGGGGGCATGAGCACAATATTGCCCCAGGTGCTTGGCCCTTGGTGGTTCAGTTCCCGTTCTGCCAGAATGGCACGGCTCCGGCATCGCCCTCGCGCCTGACGGCAGCCCCACTGCCGCCTTTCGCCGCGGCGTCGTCAGTGACCGGCTTATGGGCGCGGTGGTCGGTGCGGTCACCGGCCTGGCCTTGGCGCGGCTGCTGCAGAGTGGACTGCCTCCTGGGTTGACACCGCCCCCCGATTGGAGTAACGTGTGCCCCACGCCGTAGCCGTATGCGACTGCGTGGATTCCTCGCCCGTCCGGACAGTTGGCCGGTCGGATCTGCAGAGCGAGTTCCCTAGGTCACCGGCCGGTGGGCCTCGTCAGAGGTCGAAAGAATGTGACCGCCGGGCGCGCCCGGTGGCACGACGTATGCGGGCCGATGCCCGTAGGTGCGGGTCGGAACCAAGGCTGCCGGCCCGACCGGAGGTACAGAGGTACAGATGGCCAAGCGGTTGTACGTGGGAAACCTGCCGTATTCCGCGGATGAGACCACACTGCGCGACTTGTTCTCGCAGTATGGCAATGTCGAGAGTGCTCAGGTGGCGACCGACCGCGAGACCGGTCGCTCGCGGGGCTTTGGCTTTGTCGACATGGCGACCGATGCCGAGGCCCAGGCAGCAATCCAGGGTCTGAGTGGCTACTCGCTCGATGGGCGCCCGCTCACCGTCCAGGAGGCACGGCCGCGCGAGGCCGCCGGCGTCCGCGGCGGCTTTGGCCGCGGAGGCTACCGCTAGCCTGCCAAGGCAGCACACATCGTTTTGGGGGTCCGCCCGCACTCAAGTGGCGGCGGACCCCCATTCGCGTCGCCCACACACCCTGAGGCCACGCGCTGCGCAGATTCCGTTCTCTACTCGAATTCGCGCATCTTGTCGAGGCTTGCGCCCATCGAGCAGTCGGTTTCGCGCTCCACGATCACGTCGAGGACCGCCGGCCGGCCGGCGTCGACGGCTCGTTGCAGCGCTGGGCGCAGTTCCTCGGGCCGTGTGACGCGCTCACCATAGGCGCCAAAGGCCTCGGCCAAGCGCACGAAATCGACTCCCTGGCCGTCGTAGGTCAGGTCGACGCCATACTCGTACTCATAGGCGTAGCGCTGGTTCTGGCGGATCAGGCTCAGGTAGCCGTTGTTGACGATGACCACGATCACCGGCACCTGGTGCTGGCAGGCCATGGCCAGTTCTTCCATCATGAAGCAAAAGCCGCCGTCGCCCATCACCGCCACCGCCGTAGCCTCGGGCCGCGCCACCTTGGCGCCGATGGCCGCCGGCAGGTCATAGCCCAGCGTGCCCGCGCCGCCCGAGGGCAGGTAGGTGTAGGGCCGCTCGATGCGCTGGAGCTGTCCCGACCAGATTTGCGTCAGCCCGCAGCCGGTCGTAAAGATGGTATCGGGGCCAAAGAACTCGTTGAGCGCCTGGTACACCCGCTGCGGCTTGATCGGCACCTGGTCATAGTCGGTGCGCCGCGCCAGCCGTGCCCGCTCCTGGGGGATGCCGCGCACCCGCGCCGAGGGCCGACGCGACGGCGTGCGCCGGCCCGCCTCGGCCAGCAGCGCTTCCAGCGCCAGCCCGGCGTCGGCCACAATGCCCAACTCGGTGGGCACGATGCGCCCGATGTGCCCGGGCTCGATGTTGATGTGGATGAAACGCCGCCCCTTGGTGTAGACGTCGAGCGCGCCGGTGTGCCGGTCCGAAAAGCGGCAGCCGATGCCCAGCACCAGGTCCGAATCGAGGAAGAAGCGGTTGGCGAAGGGCGTACCCACCTGGATGCCGATGTGCCCCACGTGCAGCGGGTGCCCAGCCGGGATGCCGCCGGTGGCCATGTAGGTGGTA
>ERZ795058.3328-NODE-3328-length-17056-cov-10.941003_pt1 | contig 17056 bp, 21 predicted proteins | sample MGYA00375142_ERZ795058 | MGnify/ENA primary metagenome ERZ795058 (study PRJEB30187, sample SAMN05720210) | activated sludge metagenome | isolation source: anaerobic digester from wastewater treatment plant | place: Japan | collected 2015-04-20 ... | reverse complement strand
CATTATCGCCTTAAACATCATAGGTAATCACTACCAGATATAAATATACAGAGCATGCCCCCCCCCTCGTCATCGAGGTCTGGGAGTCCCAAGAGATAGATAGTAATACCATAATCCGATTGCATAATATTTTTTTCAAAAACCAATTCAAAAACCAACTATATGTCAGTTCTACAATGCATTCTAATAGCCTTATTAGCCCTTATAACGGGTTTTCATATCGGAAGGGTATATATGAGCCATAAACAGACTATTGCCCTTAAAAACTCAAAAAAAGGGCATACAATAATAATTGAACCATGATTTACGCAATAGTATCAATTTTAATATTTATCGTTGGTTATTGTTTTGGGGTTCGGGCTGGACAGGGTAAGCCTATTACTTTTAAGAAAGTTAAATTAACTCACAAGCCACTGATTGTTATTTCTAACGAAGAAAGAGAGCGTGGTGAGATATTTAGAGATAAAGTTAAACAACGTGAATTAGAACAAACATTATGGACTGGGGACGCAAAGCAAGAGATTTAGAGCGTCAATTAGACGACAATAAATTAAGACGTATTAAGCGTCAAAAGGACAACCTAGATTTAGAGCGACAAAAGGTTGACTATGACAAAATACAACGTGAATTTAATAAATTAACGTGGAGGCAAAAAAAAGAACTCTACAAAGACTTTAATGAAACTACCTAAAGACAAAATATTAATTGAGCCAATTAAAGACGACAAGATAGGGAATATTTATGTATCAGAGGGAAAACGCTTTAAAGGGAAAATAATCGCTATTGGCTCGGAGGTTACAGAAGCAAATGTCGGTGATATTGCCGTATATACGGAATATGGGCCGATAGAGGTAAAAATTAATATAGGAGAGGGGGATAAGTCTTACTTTGTAGCCAAGGAGGAAGACATCCTAATTTATTTATGATTAAACAATTTAAAACTGGCGAAGATGCCATTAAATCGTTACGTTCAGGAATTAATAAATTAGCAGATATAGTCAAAATTACATTAGGTCCAAAGGGAGGGAACGTAGTTTTGGACAGAGGAATTAGACCATTAATTACCAATGATGGTGTAACCATTGCTAATGAAATTGAATTAGAAGATGAATTTGAAAACATAGGCGCTGAAACAATTAAAGAAGCAGCACAAAAAACCAGTGAAAAGGTTGGAGACGCAACCACTACCACGATAGTTCTTTCACAAGCAATCACAGATGAGGGATTAAAATATGTATCTATGGGAATAGATGGAATGGAAATTATGCGTGGCATAGAGAAAGCGTCCCAAAAAGCAATAGAAGTTTTAAATAAATTAAAGAAACCGATTAATGGAGAAGAGGAACATATTGCTTCTATATCGTCTGAAAATCCAGAGATAGGAAAAGTTGTTGCCGAGGTTTTAAATCAAGTAGGAGTAGATGGGGTTGTGTCAACAGAAGAATCACACGACTATGGAATTAAATATGAAATGACAGATGGAATGAAAATAGATAGTGGTTGGATTAACGAGATATTTATGACCGACCCAGAACGCAAAGAAGCAGTGATTCAAGACACTTTAACGCTTATTACCAATAAAAGAATCTCTTCAAACGAAGAAGCATTGGCAATTTTAAACACATTATATTCAAATCAGAAGACAAACTTAGTTATTATTGCTGAAGATATTGAAGGAGAAGCATTAGGAACATTTTTTATTAACAAATTGAAGGGAACATTTAAGGTGTTGTGTGTCAAGTCTCCTGGACTAGCCAATAGAAACGAAATTTTAGAGGACGTCATATCAATTACTGGTGGAAAATTTATAACATCAGAAGAATATCCACGATTAGATGCACTTAGAATTGAAGATTTTGGACACGCAGATAAAATTACATCTACAAACAAATCTACACTTATAATTTCTTCAAACGAAAAATCAAAAGAACGCATTGCTCAAATAAAAACACAAATAAAATCTGCTACTGGACACGAAAAAGACCAGCTTAAAGAGAGATTAGCTCAATTAATTGGTAAAATTGCCGTAATTAAAGTTGGTACTGCAACCGAAGCAGAGATGAAATATATTAGAAAGAAAATAGAGAACGCTTTAAATGCAACTCGTTCAGCAAAAGAAGAAGGAATTGTAATGGGTGGTGGTGCAACCCTAGTAAAGATAGCACAAGAATTAGACGATAAAGATGTTGGCGAAAAGATTTTAAAATCAGCACTAATAGAACCATTAAGACAGATGGCGGAGAATGCTGGGATTAAAGATATTGCCATTATTAAGGGGAATATCGAAGATTCCGACAGTATCGGATATGATTTTAAAGAAAATCTTGCCGTTGATATGTTTAAAGAGGGAATAGTTGATTCGGCAAAAGCATTAAGAGTAGCCATCGAAGAGGCATCATCTATTGCTAAAACAATTTTAACGATTAAAGCAATTTCGGTTGATAAACCAGATGAAAAACCAGTTAAATGAACCCAAAGTTAATAGAATTATACGAGAAGAATCAAGAAATATTAGCCACTATACGAAGAAAGAAATGGCAAGACATTAATAATTTGCCAGAGTTTTCTAGATACTATTTTCCGCACATATTTGAAAACGAAACACCAGAATTTCACAAGGAGATATTTGAACTTTTAAAAAATTCACGATTAGGAATAGGAGCTCCCAGAGGGTTCGCCAAATCAACGATAGTTCAAAAAATGTATGGCGTTTGGCTTTTGATGAACAGACCAAATGCAGACATATTGTCAATTTCAAACTCACAAGACTTGGCACAAGAGTTTGTTAGGTTTATTAAAATAGAACTTTCTACAAATGAAAAGTTATTAAGTGATTATGCCGACCTACAATGGGGAGAAAACATTTCTAATAAGTGGACAGAATCCCACATTTCTATTGACAAAAACAGAAAACTTTATTCTCAAATGAGGGCAAAGGGTAGGGGATGTCAGGTTCGTGGTTTTAGACCAACACACATATTGTGCGACGACCTTGAAGATGATGAATTGGTTAGAAGTGAAGACAGAAGAAAAGAATTAAAGCAATGGTTCTTATCGGCTTTGCTTCGCACCATTAAAAAAGAACAACAATTAGTCGTTATAGGAACCAAACTTCACCCATTAGCACTGTTGACAGATATACTTGACAATAAGGAATATTTCCATGATTGGACAACAAGGACATTTAAAGCATTAGAAACCAAGAACGGAAAAGAGTGTTCTATTTGGGAAGACAGATTCTCAACTAAATGGCTATTAGCCGAAAGAAAAAAAGACCTTTATTCTTTTCAGGCTGAATATCAAAACGACCCATTAGCAGGAACGGAACAACTATTTAGAAAAGAATGGCTTGATAAAGCTAAAGACCATTACCCACAAGAGATACCGCCATTAAAATGTTTGGTAATTGCTATTGACCCAGCAATCTCTACAAAAGAATATGCCGACAATACAGCATTTTGTGTGGTTGGGTTAGACGCAGATGGATTAGTTTATGAGCTAGAAACAAGGGCTGGAAAGTTTGGAACATGGCAATTCATAGAAGAGTTTTGGAAAATTTATAATAAATACTTTCAGATTTATAAGTATCTTGTTCCAGAAGTAGTTATTGAAACATTCGCATTTCAACAGGTATATGAGAAACTGCTTAAAGAAAGTGCTAGACAAAAAAGTATTTTTCTTAATATTAGACAAGTTGATTTGGGGACATCTAACGACAAAAGACCAAAAGATAAATTTTCTAGGGCATTGTCTACTACACACTTTTTTGAACAAGAAAGAATATTTTTAAAAACATACGAACTTTACGAAGAGTTAATGTTGTTTCCAACAGGAAGCCACGATGACAGGGTTGATGCGTTTGTATACGCATTAAACAGAATACATCGTAGGGCTGGAAACGCAATCATAAAAAACCCAACCCAATTTAAACAAATGGAGTTGGGAGTACAGCCACCAGATTATTTAGAGTGGTTAAAAAAGAAAGAACAATTTAAAGATTGGAGGACAATATAATGAATATAGATTCACCAGCAACACAGGTGCAAGATGCAACTGAAAAAATAAAAATCGACGTCAACACAAAGGATGACGATTTGGTTAAAATTATAAACTTTTGGATGAAAGAATCTTCAAATCTTCACGAAGAAATGAAGAGGGTTCAAGACGAAAACGAGAAATATTATAAAGGTATCCAAACAAAAAAAGGAGAAATACCAAATCACCAATCAGACGCTGTTGATAATAGAATATTTACATCTATTGAAACAATAGTTCCCATTATTACAACAAACCCACCTCAATTTGTAGCAGAGCCAGCACAAAACACTGAAGAGTCTGAAATGTTATCAAACGCAGTAGAACAAATGCTATCTGCTCAATACTCTATAAAAAATGTAAGAGATAAATTACGTGAGGCGATAAGATACATGCTTCTTTATCGTCTTTTTTGTATTAAGGTTTATTGGGATGAAACCATAGACGATGTGAACTTAAAAGCAATTAAACCACAAAGAATATGGGTTCCGCCTTATGGACTAACCACAGATGAACTTCCTTATATTATAGAAAAGATTGATATGACGTTTGAAGAAATAGAATACTATTTTGGAAAAGACGTTTTGAAAAACATAGGAGAAATGGCACAAAATCCTGATGATGAAAAATCTATAATTGAAAGAGTTAGAACTATATGGGAAGTATGGACAGATGACATGGTTGTATGGAAATATGGAAATTTAATTTTAAAGAAACAACCAAATCCTTATTGGGACTGGGAAGGAACACAAGGAGACAACGAAGAAGCATTAAGATTTTTTAATCACTTTGCGTCTACCAAGAAACCATACATAATTCGTTCACCATTCTCATTGGGAAATTGTATTATCGGCGATACTGATTTAATCCAACAAGGAATACCATTGGCTGATATTATAAATACCCACGTTAGACAAATTACTAATTGTGCAAATAAAACAGGAAACCCCAGATTGCTTATTGATTCAAGCGTAATGAGCCAAGAAGAGGCTGGACAAATTACAAACGCACCAGGTCAAATTCTTATGGGTGACGGAATAGCAGACCAAAACAAATTTAGATACGAAGATGTTAAACCGCTTCCAAATTATATTTTTGAGAATATGGTTCACGCAGAAAGAGAACTTGACAATATAATGGGAACACACTCTACTACTCGTGGAGAAAGAAGTGAACCAGAAACATTAGGTGGAAGATTGCTTTTAAAACAACAAGATTATGGAAGAATTGGAGACATTGTTGGAATATTGGAATCTGCTGTCACTGAAATTGGAAATTGGTTTGTTCAGCTGTTTAAATTATATTACGACAAAACAATGACCGTTAGACTATTTGGAGAAAATGGTATTAAATTCGTTTCACTTACAAGAGACCAAATAGAAGATGGCTTAGAAATTATTATCAAGGCTGGTTCAACTTTGCCAACTGATGAAATATCAAAACATAACGAAGCATTACAATTATGGCAAATGGGAGCATTAGACCCAATAACTTTATATGAAAGATTGAAATTCCCCAACCCAGACGAAACAGCACAAAGATTGGTTATGTGGTTGACTGGACAATTAGTTCCAGGACAACCATTGCCAGGCTCACAACCAGGACAACCCGCCACAGAAGGAACAAGACAACCTGGCGTATCTGGTGCAGAAGGAACAGATATAGCAAAATCACAATTAAGACAACAGGGCAATGAATTAAGGGGACAATAATATGCCATTCAAAAGTGTTAAACAAAGAAAATTTATGTACGCAAAACATCCAGAAATAGCCAAGAGATGGACAGAAAAGTATGGCAGTGGAATTAAGTCTGCCTCTAAAAAATATCGTAAAAAGTCGTAAGGGACAAAACCCTATAAAATGATATCGCCACAAAAGGCGTAATAATGATTAACGTGGACAAAACCACATTAAAAATGACATTAATATGACAGATGAAATTAAGGGCGATTTGCCCGAAATAGAAGAGTCTGAAACTTTTACTGCTTCATCAACAGAAACAACAGAACAAGAGGTAGAGGATGCCTCGGAAGAACCTAAAATTCCTTTGTCTCGTTTACGCAAAGAGACCGACAAAAGGCGTGTTCTCGAAACTAAGCTGGAAAGCTTTGAAAAGGAATTGTCTGAACTTAAAAAGGACAAGACAATTACTACTGACGAAGAACGCAAAGCCAAAGATTATCTTAGAACAATGATTAAGGAAACTTATCAAGAACTAAGAGAATCTGAAAAAAAAGCGGAATCTACGCAAGACGCAATGTTCAAAGACGCTTTAACCGAAATTAAGGATGTATATCCTGAATTGGTTAAAAGTGAAAAATCTTTTCTCAAATTTTTTGAGGAAGGAAGATTTGAAGATAGCGTTGATGGTATGTGGGGTGCTGCCAAAATTTATTCAGAAATGAAAAAATCAGGTGGAACAACTACAAAACCAAAACTTCCTTCTGGTGCGAGGACAACTGATAATATCAAAAAGAATTATGACGTTAAAGGAAAAGATATTTATCAGATTATTGCCGAAGCAAAAGAAGAAGGTAAATCTTCGGGACAAATCTAAAGTTCAGAAAGGTCTTTAAAAATTTTATGGAGAAAGTTAAATGTCAGATTTCGGAAATTTTATAGATACCATTACACAGGACAGAATTGTACCTAAGGTAACTGACAATGTTTTAAACGAAAACATTTTGTTTGGAATCCTAATGAAGGAAAACAGGAGACCAGCAAGCGGTCCAGAAATCAAAATCCCATTAAAGTACACCACAAATACTGCTGGTGCAACTTACTCTGGTTTTGAAACATTGAATACTAACCAAGTCAACACAAGAATTTATGCTACGGTTACACCAAAGCAAACAGCTTGGCCAGTTGCAGTGTCAGGTATTCAAGTTGCCGTAAACAAAGGACCTGAAAAGATTCTTGATTTACTTGCAACAGAAATGGACTCAGTATCAGCTGATATGGCTGATAACCTTGGAACACAATTTTATTCTGACGGAACAACCAATAACAACAAATACATAACTGGTTTGGACGCTATGGTTGACGACGGAAATGGAACTGCTACTTATCTTGGCTTAGCGAGAGCAACCTACACTACGTGGGTTTCAAATCTCGATTCTTCTTCAAATGCTATTACTATCGCAGAAATTGCTGCATCATACAATGCTGCAGGAATTGGTTCAGAAGAACCTACGTTGGGTATAACAACTCAAAGTATATTCGCAACAATCGAGGGCTTGTTAAACGCAACTCTTAGTTGGAACAATCCTTCGGGATATGTTAATGCTGGAACTGCTGGTGGTAGTATTACAAAAGGAAGATTAGCCGACATTGGTATTTCAGCTCTTCAATACAAGGGCAAACCAATAATCTCTGATTACAAATGTACATCAGGAAGATTCTATTGGTTAAATACCAAGCACATCTGGGTTTATACTTGGCCATCACCTGATTTTCCAGGATATGTTAGTAAACCTAACTATAATGGATTTATCTGGACTGGTCTTAAGTCACCAACCAACCAAGATGCTTCAGTAGGACGTTTCTTGTTCTATGGTAATCTAGCTACCGACGCCTGTCGACTTCACTCCTACATGACTGGAAAATCGTAATCTATGGCAAGTTTAACATCAACTCCTAAAGTATTTTCGGGTGACACATCAATCGTTGATTCTGTCCAACAATATACATTAGGAACAAAAGCCTTTGATTCTGCTGGCAATGAATACATCTACATGCAAGGTGTAACAAGTTGTACTACAGGTTCTTGGGTGACTTATGATGAAGATTATGTAACAACTCTTTTAGCTGCAGATGCTAAAGGACCTGTTGCAGTCGCTATGGCTGCGATTAGTGCAACTACTTATTATGGCTGGTTTTGTGTTAGAGGTACTGTTTCTGCTTTATTGGCAGCAAACTGTGCTGATAATGCTTTAATCGGTTATGAGAGTACTGCTGGTTATGCTGGAGACGGAAGAGCTGCTGGAGACCAAATTTATGGAGCCATTTCACGTGGAGCCACAACTTCAGCTGCCGCAACGGATTGCCAAATTTGGTACCCGTTCGTCGACGATGCTTACGGTTCATAATCTTTGATTATAAACAGACTTTTCCCTTCCACGAAGTGCTTGTACACAGAGAAGGGGAAAGAAGTTTGAAATTAAAGGTCGCTTAATTAATTAGAGGAGAGCTAATAATATGGCAATATATGACCCATATCCCTTTACAAACATATCTAAAAATGTTTGGGTTGGAAAACACGACAATGATGAATATACATTTCAACCAGGGGAGACAAAGTATTTACCTTCTTTTTTAGTTAATGGTTTTACAAATCAGTTTGTTAATTGGTCAATAAATACTGACGAGTTTGGTATTAAATTGGCTGATGGGAAATATGATAAACCAAGATTCCTATTGGAAAAAAGGTCTGATATGGAAGCACTATTAAAGAACGCAAATTATAAAATAGTTCCTTGTGATAAAAAACCACAAGAGGAAATCGCACCAGTAGAAGAAGAAATAAAAATCTACAAATGCGATGTTTGTGGTAGGTCGTTTAAAAATCAAGGTGGGCTGAACCTTCACAAAACAAGCCACAAGGTCGAAAAACCTGTCCAATCTTAAAGATTGGATGATGCTATTTGAGGCTGGAAATCCTCCTACTGGTCTTTTATAGCATCGTTCAGGACTTTAACTCTTTTTTGTAAAAAGAGCCCATCTGTGATGGGGGAGGAATTAATAAATGGCAATATCTACAACACCAGTTGGAATGAAGGAAATTAGAAACTTTAGGATTTCCTTGATTGCTGGAACTGCGACTGCCGTACAACATAGTGGCGGAACAAATCTTTCCGAAAGGAAATGGTTGGTTATCCAAAATGCTTCTAAAAATCCAGTTTACATTGGACACAGAATGACATCAGGAACCGACACCAATATGACGGCTGACGAATTAGCTCGATTCGGTATGAAATTAAGAGCAGGTGCGATAGAATGGTTGCCGATAAGTGATTCGATTACACCTTATGCAAGACTACACAATACTGACACAGTAAAGAGTGGTTTTCTAAGATGTATGGAAATAGCATAATATGAATTTAGGCATAATAGAATCTTCGCTCACTTTTTCGACATCTTCTTCGAGTACCAGTTCGTCAACAAGCACTTCTACTTCAAGTAGCACAAGCTCGTCTTCATCGACAAGTTCGTCAACATCAAGTTCAAGCACAAGTACGTCTACTTCGAGTTCAACGTCTACTTCTTCAAGTTCTTCTACTTCGTCTTCAACAACCACTACTGGAGGGGGTTAAAAAATTATGAGCGGAGGTAAAAAAATAGGAGTTCTAACCACGTTTTACAATCTTGACCCAGCATATAGTTTGGCTTCGATTGTAATTGACCAACTCAAAATGTTGTCAAAAAATGGTTATAACCCAGTGTTCCTTGTACACGATAACTTCGAAGGCAATGTGCCAGAGGGAGTCGAAGTAAGAAAAATAGTCCCTCGATTCAAATTAGTTGATTACGCTGCTACCTCTACTTTGGCTGACGATTTTGACAGCCAAGTAGGGGCAGTGGTTAAGGCATTAGAGGAAAATTGTCAAGATATAGATGTTATGATAACTCACGACATCATATTTCAAGGCTGGTTTCTTCCTTATAATGCTGGAATACGTAAGGCAAATTTAAAATGCAAATGGTTGCACTGGATTCATTCAGCACCATCACCAAGACAAAATGGTTTAAAATATCCATTTGACCTACGATATACAATTCCACCAAATTCTAAGTTGGTATATCTCAATCATACTGACGTTATACGCACGGCAGAAATGTATGGTGCTTGGCCAAAAGACGTTAGGGTGGTTCACAACCCAAAAGACCCAAGAACATTTTGGAACCTACATCCATTGACATCAGAACTTATTGACCAATATGGATTGCTCAATAAAGAAGTTGTGAGTATTTATCCGTTATCCACACCAAGAATGATTAGCGGAAAAGGCGTTGATAAGGCGATACGCTTAATGGGTAAAATTAAAAAACTTGGAAAGAAAGTATGTTTAGTGGTTTGTAATGCTCACGCCAACGCAGATAAAGACAAAGACCTCGTTAGACAGATGACCAAATATGGCATCGAACAAGGATTAGACTACACCGATTTAATTTTCACATCATTTCACGATACCCCAAAATGGGAACACGGGGTACCGCCACAAGTAATTTCTGAATTATTCAGACTATCAAATGTATTTATATTTCCGAGTTATTCAGAAAATTGTTCCCTTGTTATGTTGGAGGCAGCACTTTCAAAAAATCTTCTTGTGTTAAACGAAGACTTCCCTCCAATGAAAGACTTTTTTCAAGAACAAGCATTATACTTTAGATTTGGTTCGCTGATACAGAGAACCGATTATAACGACGAGGATAAATGGTACGAAGACGTGGCCAAAATAATCTTGTCCGAGATTAAAGAAAACAAACTAATAAACTCTTTCACCAAGATGAAGCAACAATTTAACCTTGATTACATATTTAAGGAACAAATCGAGCCTCTCTTTTTTGAACAATGACAACAAAAGATGGAAAAGAATATAAAGAAAATCCTGAAAACAAGGTTAAAGACCAATACCAAAGGAATTTAGCAATGTTTTTAAGGTCGGGCATATTTCTACATCCGACCCAAAGGTCAATGTATGAATACGTCAAAGATTTCGCAAGAGATTCTGTATTAAAACATCCACAATATCCAAAGTATATTTGGAAACCAAAAGTATGTGATATTGGTTGTGGTTCTGGTCTGGGTTCTAATATCCTCTCACAGGAAGCAGATTTTGTATGGGGAATAGACAGGGACGAAGGAAGTATAAACTTCGCTAAACAATTATTTGAACGCCAAAAGAACAATATTTATTATACTCCACAAATAGCGTTTGATTTAATTGATATCGAAGACCAACCAAGAACAATGATGGAATTTGACACAATAGTCGCAATTGAGGTTATCGAACATATTAACGATTATCAGAAATTGTTTGACTTCATCAAAAGATTGTGTAAAAAGAAAAATGGTTATTTGGAACCTGGAATGGGGGCAACAAACATATTTATATCTTCCCCAAATAGAAACAATCCATCACTTGATAATGACCATCCAAAAAATAAATACCACGTCAGAGAGTGGAGAATCGGAGAGTTCTACGATATTTTGATTAAGCAGTTCAAATATGTAACCGTGATGAACGAAAAAGGAGAACCAGTAGATTTAGATTATACTGGGCCAATTATATTTGCTCATTGCCAAACACCACTATGAAATTAAGCGTAGTTATTCCTGCCAGGAACGAATTTCCTCAAATCTGTTTTACTATTTATTCAATAGTACACGACCTTGAGACATTTTTAAAACCAGGAGACTGGGAAATTATCATAGTTAATAATTGCTCAACCGACGAGGAATTTCCACGCAGAGCCTTAGGTGGAACAACAGATTATCTAATGGCTCGTGGAATGTATTGGAACGGACTCTTAAGGGTTGTATATGACCCATTGGCTGGCAATCATTCAGCTCGGAACAAAGGGGCAGAAGTAGCCAAAGGAGATTATATCTTTATCTCTGATGGTCATATGGCATATAATTCTGGTTTCTTTAAGAGAATGCTACAAACCTGCGAAGAAAGTGGCGGAATAGTTCACGCCACAATTAACTGGATGGGTGCATATCCCCCAACACACGTTGGTTATCAATATACGATTAAGTTAGGCGAAGAAATAAAAGGCACTTGGTCAAATTATGCACCAACTACAAAGGATTGGTTTTACATTCCAGCACAAGGACATTGTTCCTTAATGGTTAATCGCAAACAATTTTTAGACTTTGGAGGTTATCCAAAATACCACAGAACCTATGGAGGTGGAGAATTTTATTTGAATATGAAGTGGTGGATGTTTGGAAGTAATGTTGTCTGTGAACCAAGAGCATTTGGTTATCACTTAGCTTGTGGCAGAGGATATGATTATAATCACGAAAGAGAATATCTACACAATGTTTTATACATTGGAAAGATACTTGGAATGGACGATTGGGTTGAAAGGGCTTATATAAATTGGCTTAGACACCACAACAAAGAAGTAATGGCACTCACCCTAAAAGAAGCAGAGGAAGAAGCATTACGTGGCGAGAGACAATTTGTAGAAAGACGAAGAAAGAAAACCTTTAATGAATTGATATGTGAACGACCTTGGGACAAAATGAATGACGCCAAACACGGAACACATTGTTCGGGATTGAGCATATTTCAAGACACCATAATACCATTATTCCAAGAAAATCCACACTCGAAAGAAGCGTGGGACAATAATAAATATCAGGAGGAACTTGGCAAGTTCATTGACGAAAACCTAAAAGAGTTCGTCTATAGACGCAAGATTACCCCACAAGATAGTTTATGAAAAACATAGAAGAATTATTACAAATGAAGATTAAGCGTCCTTTCGGAGTATTCCTTAGCGGTGGTGTTGATAGTGGAATTTTGGCAGCACTTTTAAAACCAGACTACGCCATTACCTTAACCTACGACCCAAGTGTTGTTGGTGAAAAATATAGCGAACTTGGTTCTGCCATTGATATTGCAAACACATTAAAAATTCCCTTAAAGGTTGTGGTTCCACAACGAGTTGATGTGAGACTTGATTTTGAAGAAGCAGTAAAGATTATTGGAAAACCAATAAACTCGGTAAGTATTTATTCTTGGTATCAGATTATGAAAGAAGCCAAGAAACTCGGATATGAACGAATGGTTGGCGGAGAAGGGGCAGATGAATTGTTTGGTGGATATGCGAGATACATCATTTTAAATCAGATAGCAGAAATGTATCGTTCCGAAGAATTGAAACATTATAAACCAATGCTCGACAAAGTATTTGGTTCGATAAACCAAGTCCACGAATTTATTACTGGACAAACAAGACCGAGCGAATTTCCACAAACCGACACCATAACCCATATTGGAAAATGGGAATATGAAAATGGATTACAAGATATCGTGTTTATGGAGAAGCAATTAGCAGAACATTTCGGAATTGAACTTTATTTACCATTTATGCAAAAATCGGTTAAGGATTACGCACTTAAACTTCCCGAAGACCAAAAAATTAGAGGATACTTGACGAAAGTATGTCTAAGAGACATTGCTTCAAAATATCTTCCTTACCACGTAACATACAGAAAACATAAACAGGGATTTATTTCGCCAATACTTAAATGGCTCGAATTAGAAGGAGATTACGAATTTGACAAATCAAAATATGTTGAATTACAAAAAGAAATTCTCGGAGGCAAAAACTGAAAATGACGACTTCCTTTCAATAATTTTCGTCCATTACGCCCCAAACGAAGATAGGAGAAAATTAGCATTTAGTTCATTCAAATCTTTATTGGATACGACAAAGAATTATCCTTGTGAGATAATTGTGGTTACCAACGGCAACGAAGATGATTTTCCCGAAGCGACCATTCAAATCAAAAATAAAGACAATCTGTTTTTCCCAATGGCACGCAACCAAGGAATTAACATTTCCAGCGGAAAGTATATTTGCGTTGTAGACAATGACCTTTTATATGACGATGGTTGGATTGAAAAATCAGTTGAACTTCTGAAAAAAGTAGAAGGAAAAAAACTTCTCGTAACTCCACTTTATGCAATACCATCGCATAGAAAATATAGTTATGAAAGAGATGGATTTTTGGTAAATACATTGGCGGGTTCTAATTGTTGGCTAATGCACAGAGAAGATTTTAATAATATTGGTGGATTTGAACAGCACATTATTTCGGGAACATTTTGGTGTAGGAGATATTCATATATGGGATATGCCGTAGCGTTTGTCACACAAGACCATTTTAAGGGATTAGTTCACGACCAAGGACAGGGAAGAACCCCATATGCTGGTTATCAAAAGCGTGGAGATGTAAACGGGGTGGACGCAAGAGATGTAAAATTTTATAAGACGTTAACCGACGGAACAAGAGTTAACATATGTTAAGTACAATTATTACAACATATAACCAAACGGCAATCGCATTAGCACATATAAAAAAGTGTATGGAGTGCTCGGTTGTTCCCGACGAGATAGTTGTGATAAATGATGGTGGAGAAGATTTTTTAGAAGAAATCAAGAAGTTAGACAGAAATACAACAATTATTTATGCCCGAATAACGGAAGACAAGAGATGGAATCAGAATGGGGCAAGAAATTTGGGAATTTATCTTTCTCGTGGAGACATACTATCTTTTGAAGACAATGACCATTTCCCTTTTCCTGATTATTATAAACAAGGGTTGGAACTTTTAAAAACATACGACGGGGTGGTTGTCAAAAAAAGACACGTTATCGAAAGTCCAGAAAAACTTGAAGTCATCAAGACACGTGGAATGGCAACGATAATAACAATGCGAAAACGTGATGATGTTTTAAAATGTAAAGGGTTTGATGAACAATTTGTTGGAAGTTATGGTTGGGACGTGCCAGACTTTATAAATCGTATAGGTGGAAACATAATCGCCAATGGTGATTTCTGGGTAGTAAGTTCTATGAGTTCAGCCGAGAACAGAACTTTTTGGGGAAACGGAACGACAAAAATGGCACCAGTTAATTATCATCATTACAAAAGAAACATTAGAAATAAAAACATTCAATCTCCAATCGGAATACTAAACTTTAATTTCAATTATGAGAAAATTTATCCCAACATACACTGACCACCTTGCACGATATTTATTTGCACTCGGAAAATGTTACAAGAAAGACGTTGTTGACCTCGGATGTAAAGATGGATATGGGTCGGTATTATTGGGTTATGGGGCAGATAAATTAGACCTTGTAGATGTTTCTGATTACTTCTTGCGTTCAGCAAAAACAGAACACAAGTACTTTTGCCCAGTAGAATTTCATCAAGTTGATTTTGAAAAATCGTTCCCTGTCGGCTCTTGGGACGTAGCAGTGGCATTTGAGATAATTGAACATTTAGAGAACGTAGATTTTTTCATACAAAATATAGCAAATCATTTAAGGCCAGGAGGAACGCTGGTTTTTTCTGTTCCCGAAATGGTCGCAAACAGAGAACACAAAACACTATTTGACGAACAAAAGATTAAAGACTTAATTTCAAAATACCTTACATTAACCGAATTTTACATTGACGACAAGAAGATATTTTCAGGAGAACCAAAATATCATAATCTAAAATGTTTCTTGGGCGTAGCACGAAAGATAGTTTACGACAAAGAATACATAGAATACATAGACGCAGGTTCTCGTAATCAAAAAAGAATAAATAATCACATCGCTAGAATAATGAAATACAATCCCAAGAGAGTGTTAGACGTTGGTTGCGGAAAAGGATATTTAGTTAAGGCATTGTTAGATAAAGGAATTGATGCCTGGGATTTAACTGCGGGAAAGACTTATTACGCAGGAGAAACATTAGGAGCAATTCAAAACACAATTCCTACTGGAGCAGACGCAATTATAAAAGTTGTGGGCTTTGCAATCGATGCAGATACGCTGTATTTTAATCCATCACCTGACCAGCAATCGACAGTTGCGTAGAGAAATGAAACAAATAATTTTTGGACAATTAGATAAAGATTTCTTTGAAAAACATCAAAGGATACTTTTATTTGTCGCAAATTGTTGGTTGCTAAAATGGATTGTAGGAACAAATAGGTTGCCAAGAAACTTACCAAAAAGAAAAATAGATAAAATCTTACCAGCGTCAATACACTATAAAACGGGAAAGAATATCAAAGTAAGGATAACAAGAAAAGGATTTAGAACTAAAATAATACAAAGACAGGAGTATGAAATGATTGCATTTACAAGACCAAGATTTGCAGAAAGTTTATCTTATAAATTATATCCTATATGGAAATTATGTCATTATTGGGATATGTTGTTTGCAAACAAATTAAACCCTGCATGGAATTTAGGGTTTGATAGTGCGTCTTACTTTTCTGGAGCTGGAGACGGGAGAACAATACACGACCTTGAATATACTGGTGGCGGGTGGAACACTGCCCACGATGCGAGTGATTGTGGAACGGGAAGTCTCAGTAGTGCCGTTTATAATGCCACAGAGGAGACAGGACAATTAACGGTGGGATGTTATCAGTATGAAAGTTATTCAAGGGTTATAATAGCAAGAGCATTTTTTCCTTTCGATACTTCTGCGTTACCAGACGGGGCAACAATTTCCGCTGCCACTTTTAATGTTTATGTTAATTATGTAGAGGACGATGACAACGACGGAGATGACTGGATAAATATCGTCCAAACCACACAGGCTTCAACCACAGAGTTGGTAACTGGCGACTATGACCAGTGTGGAGCAGTTGACAATCCCACAGAAGGAGCAACAAGAATTGATTTAGGCAATATAACTGCATCACAATACAATGTTTGGACGCTTAATGCGACTGGAATTGGTTGGATTTCAAAAACAGGGTTTACAAAACTTGGACTACGAGAAGGACACGATGCAATAGATAGTCCGATAGCCAATATTGGTGGAAATGTTTGGAACAGAATAAAAACAAGATATTCCGAATACACTGGCACTGCCTCTGACCCATATTTAAGCGTTACATATTCATCAGCAACCACCACCACATCTACAACATCTACCACGACCTCCACCACAAGCACAACTTCCAGCACCTCAACATCAACTACCTCTACAACAACGTCGTCTTCGACCAGTACCAGTTCTAGTTCTACAACCTCAGAAACATCGAGTTCCACATCTTCATCAACCACAAGTAGTACGTCTACAAGTTCTAGCACGAGTTCATCGTCATCTTCCTCTTCTACGTCAACAAGCACATCCTCTAGTACATCAACCTCTTCGTCATCCTCTTCTTCTACATCAACCACAACAACAGCAGAGCCAGTAACGTCTACGTCTACTTCTAGTTCAACCTCAACCAGTACAACTTCTTCTAGCACATCAACGTCTACA
>ERZ795058.3323-NODE-3323-length-17076-cov-8.673286_pt1 | contig 17076 bp, 27 predicted proteins | sample MGYA00375142_ERZ795058 | MGnify/ENA primary metagenome ERZ795058 (study PRJEB30187, sample SAMN05720210) | activated sludge metagenome | isolation source: anaerobic digester from wastewater treatment plant | place: Japan | collected 2015-04-20 ... | reverse complement strand
CTTTCTTTGTTGTCTGTTGAAACAACTATTCTGATATTAGCCTCCATAATCATACTTTTAATCTTTTCCTTTAGACTTTCTACAGCTTTTTCGTCTGTCTTTTTTTCTTTATCTTCTTTTGTTTTATCTTTGTCGGAAGGAGAAGAGGATATAAAATCTTTAAAGAACGAGCCTATTTCTTTAGTGGCTTGTTTGAAAGACGAAGCAGTTGCATCTTTTAGAGAAACTCCCTTTTTAACCTCTTCTAAAATAGATTGGTATTTTTTAATTAAATTATCTCCCTTGGGGCTAATAATTATTTGGATGGCAGCTCCCTCTCCTTGTTTCTTTAGTTTAGTGAAAATATTTAAAATTATATTGAGAGGGTCATAATCAAGTGTGTCATAAAGTTTTATTGGAAAAACTGCTTTATTTTTTAACTCTGCATAAGATCCAAGAGAATATCCATTTTCAGAAAAGATATTATAATCATCTGGGACTTCTATAATTTTAGCGTTAGAGTGGATACCAAGTAAAAGCTTTTCAAATAAATCAGCCTTACTTGACGGCACAGCAGTATAAAAAACAAAATCATTTGCTTCTGATGATAAAGCAATCTCTAAAGCAAAACGATTACCTTCTTTGTTATCTTTACCCTCAGCCACCGACGACATACCAGAATAAAATTGTTCCATTGCCCCTAATAGCTCCTTCAAGCTTCTTTTATTTCCTCCCTCGCTATTTTCCACCGGTAAACTAATTTCAAAAAGTTTCATCTTAAGCGTCTTTTCTAAAGGACTCTGCTCTTTTAATCCAGGAATTTTTCCCACACTTGCTAAGTACTGAACGAGAAAGCGATGAAAATCATCATCTATGTGAGGATTATTTAATTTTTCAACTAAAGATAACGCGTTGGAAATTCCTTTTTCCATTACTATGGCCAAAAGCTCTTCCATTTTTTTGTCATGTGGCTCTGGGTGTAATCGTAAAATTATTTCTTCTTTAGCTTTCTCTTTTAACAAGCTACTCTTCTTCATAACCTCCTCTGCGGGATGTTTTTCGTAATCCGAAATAACCCTTTCGGCTAACTCTTCTTTAGAGATTTCTTGTTTAGAAGATAAAACTTCTTTTTCTTTTTCAGCTAAACGCTCTCTCAAAAAAGACAACTCTTCTTCAGGGTTTTTAAATTTTGGGGTCTCTTTAAAACTTAATTCTTCCATAACAATATAATATAACTCTCTAAATTATATCATATTTAATATTTTTATTATATCTTAGTTATAATTTCTGGATCTTTATCGGTAATTAAAATAGTGTGCTCAAAGTGAGCCCCCCGAGAACCGTCAACCGTTTCAAGCGTCCAGTCATCTTCTGCTACAACAATACCATCTCTACCGGTATTTAGTATTGGCTCTATAGCAATTATCATACCAGGCTCTAACCTTGGACCACTTCTTGCTCTACCATAATTAGGAATATATGGATCTTCATGAAGCTTTTTACCAACTCCATGCCCAGCTAATTCTTTAATAATATTAAATCTTCTGTTAACAAAAGATTGAATGGCGTATCCGATATCACCAACAGTAGCCCCACCACAAGCAGCCCAAATACCAGCCTCTAAAGCCCCCTTTGTAACCTCAATTAGTTTCTTATCCTTATCTGAAATTTTCCCAACTGGAACAGTGATAGCATGATCAGTAAATAAACCATCATACTCTAGCCCTAAATCCAAAGAAACAATATCTCCATTTTTTAATATCTTGTCTTTTTTTGGTAAACCGTGAACTAATTCTTCATTGACCGAAATACAAATAGAAGCCGGAAAAGGATAAGAGACTCCGTCTGGTTTATAATTTAAGAAAGGAGATTTTCCCCCAGCTTCTTTTATATATTTAGAGGCATATACATCTAATTCAAAAGTAGATATTCCCGGCTTAACATGTTTGGCAACTTTTTGTAAAATTTTAGCTAAAATTTTTCCCCCTTCTCTAATTTTCTTTATTTCTTCTTCTGTCTTTATTATTATTTTCATTTTCAAATATTTCAATTAAACTAATTTATGATCGTTCCCTTAAAGGGTTTATTGTCTAAATAATTTTTTAAATTATTTATATCCTTGCCATTTAAGATAACAACTTCTAACCCTGAATTTTGAGCTTCACAAGAAGCGATTGGGTCAAATGGAATATTGCGACCAGGTATCCACTCGTTTGGAAATAGAAGCATAAAATCCAACCATTTAATTTTTTCTATTGGTTTAGCCGTTTCGTCTTTTTGGGGATCTTTGTCATAAACATAATCTATGTTTGATAAATTAATAACAGTTTTAGCCCCCAAGCTTTTAGCCGAGTGAATAGCCGCTAAATCACTACTGTTACCCGGCTTCCAACCTCCTCCTACAATAACCGGTTTGGTTGTTTCAGGAATAAAATCAGGATCAGTGATAATTTTATTAAAAGCCAGATTGCCAAGAGCTACTCTTATAAACTCAGCATTAACACGAGTGATAGCAATTCCAAGCCAATCCAAGTCTTCATTTGTTGGATTAGTTATTTCTTTTAATGCATTATTATAATTTCGGCTTATCTTGCCTCCCCCTGTGATTAAAACAAATTCATAACCTTTATCAACATACTCTTTGATAAAGGAAACGAAAGACTTAACAAAGGGAGAATCGATATCATCTGGTACAATCAACGAACCTCCCAAGGACATTACTATTTTTTTATTTTCCATATTAAATATTTAATTCTTTTATTAAATTATAATGTATCTCTTCTATTGTCCCTTCTCCGTCTATTTCTAAATAGCGAAAAAATGAATCTCTTTTGATTTCCTCTATCATTGGATGAGTTAAGCGGTCAAATTCATCTAGTCTTTTATCTATGGCCTGATCTTTATCATCAGCTCTTTGTCTTAAAAGCATCCTCTCTTTAACGCTTTTTCTAGAAACATCAATATTTACAACGATTGGTTTCTCTCTTTTAATATATGTTAAAAATTGTTTAATTATATTAAGCTGATCTAGACTACGAGGGAAGCCATCAAAAAATAATATAGCCTCTTCTTCTGCTTGCATCACGGCTTCGTTTATAAAAAGAGCGTTAGTTAAAAAATCTGGTTGAAATTGCCCTTTTTCCATAGTTACCTCTTTCGCCATTTTTTGAACAAAACTATCTCCATTAAAAAAATTACGGAAAATGTTACCCATAACTATTTCTCTTATCTTTATGTCTTTATCTTGAGTCTCTAAATATTTCTTTAATAAATCTATTTGTGTTCCCTTGCCCGAGCCAGAACGGCCGACAAAAATAATTGTTTGCGGTTTAGTATTCATATATAAATAATTATATCTAAAAATATTAAAAACCCCAACTTTTTGGGGTTTTTAATATTCTCTCATTGAAAGCTGGGCATCTGTTTTTTTGATCAAGTCTAAGACCACAGAGACAACAATAAGAAGTGAGGTTCCTCCAATTGAAAAGGAAGTAATGCCTGTAATTGATTTCATAACTAAAGGCAAGACCGCTATAACCCCTAAGAAGACAGCTCCCATCATTGTCGTTCTATTCAATATCTTTGATAAGTATTCTTTGGTTGAAGCACCTGGTCTAATACCAGGGATAAAAGCTCCGTTCTTTTGTAGGTTAGTCGAGATTTGTTCTGGGTCAAAAGTAACAGCAGTGTAAAAATAAGTAAACAAGAAAACTAGGATGAAATAAGTGATTGAATAAATCCAAGTATTATTAACAAACCACATTAAGCCATTTGAAATTGATACCAAAAATGCATTAGTGGAGGTTGCTAAAAGGCTACCGATCATTTGAGGGAAGAGTAAAATAGACAAAGCAAAAATTATTGGAATAACTCCAGCTTGATTCACTCTAATTGGTAAATATGTTTGTGTTCCACCAGAGACATGTTCGCCCCTTATCTGTTTGGCGTAAGTTACCGGAACTGGCCTTTCTGCTTCTGAAACCATAACCACTCCTGCAACAATTAAAGCTCCAATTATCAAAAATAAAATGTAAGTCGGTAAATTAGCTACATCAAAAGTAAACAAAAATTGTGATAAGGCTGTTGGAATACTGGCGACAATACCAGCGAAGATAATTATTGAGACTCCGTTACCAATTCCAAACTCAGACATCAATTCTCCTATCCACATAATAAACATAGACCCTGCAACAACTACAGAAATGTTAGTGATCATCCCAAAAATAGACAGGTCACCTAATATTCCTTGTTTACCCAAGAAAGAAAGTAAAGCTAGTCCTTGAACTAAAGCGAGCGGAACAGTAATTAAACGACTAATTTGATTGAACTTCTTTCTGCCAATTTCTCCATCCTCTTGATACATCGCTTTTAATCTTGGAGACATCATCGTTAATAACTGCATAATAATTGAGCCTGTAATGTAAGGACCAACTCCAAGCATTATAATAGACAAAGTTGAGAGTCCTCCTCCCGAAAAAATATTTAGGACACCCAAGAATTGATTATTATTTATAAAGGTCTGAAGTTTCAAAATATCAACTCCAGGTATTGGAATAGCTGAAAGCAATCTAAAGACAATTAAAGCCCCAAGAATAAATAAGATTCTAGACCTTAGAATCTTATCGCTAAACATCATTTTTATTTTTTTCCAAACTATTTCCATTTTATTTAGGAAGTCTTATTTTACAGAACCCCCTGCTTTTTCTATTTTAACTCTTGCTGGTAGAGAAACCAAGCAATCTGTTATAGATAATTTCTTATTTATTTCACCTTGAGCCAAAATCTTAACTTTTGGCATTTTCCCTTTCTCTAATTTAATTAGCTTCTCTTCTAGTAAAGCTTTTCTATCAACAACAGACCCGTCAGCAAAAATATTTAAAGATTCTAGGTTGACTGGTTTTGGCTTTGTTTGGATAGAATTAAAACGATAACCTCTTAATTTAGGTAACTTCTTAATAATATCCCTTAATTGAGGGCGTCTTTTATTACCAGCTCTAGCTGTTTGACCTTTACCTCCGCGACCAGAAGTTTTACCCCTGGTTCCACCACGGCCAACTTGCCTGGCTTTCTTGTTTGGATGTTCTCTTTTAATTGAATGTATTTGCATAATTAATCTTTTTTATCTTCTACTGTCTTTGAAGATTCTTCATTTTCTAATTTTTTGGAAACTACTTGATTGTCTTTCAATTTTAGTAAGGCTTTATATGTAGCCCTAGCGTTATTTAATTTATTTTTACTTCTTGAATTTATCTTAGCGGTAATATCTTTTAGTCCAGATAAAATCAACATTTCTCTAACAGTACTTCCAGCAACTAACCCCTTACCTTTATTGGGTTTAATTATAACACTTGAACTGGTGTGTTTGGCTGAAACTTCATGAGGGATTGTCATATTTTTATCAACCTTAATCTTAAACATACTCTTTTTAGCTTGGCGAAGAGATTTATTTATTGCAATAGCCGTGTCTCCCCCTTTTCCTGTACCTAATCCTATAGACCCCTTCTTGTCTCCAATAGCCATCGCTACAGCAAAAGTCATTCTTCTTCCTCCAGCAACCACACGGGTTACGCGACGAATAGAAATTATTTTTTGTTCAAAATCTGGCTTAGGTGTTTGAAAAGTTGCCTTTGGAAAACGACCACCAGAATCTCTTTTACCTCGGAAGGGTTGTTTGTTAAATCCGGGTTTGTTATTTATTGTTTTTGTATCTGTGTTGTCCATAATATTAAAAATCTAAACCAGCTTCCCTGGCTGCATCAGCTAAAACTTTTACCCGACCAGTGTACTTGAAACCATTGCGATCAAAAATACATTTCTTTATCTTTTTATCAAGACTGGCTTTGGCTATTTCTTGTCCGACTAATTTAGCTCTTTCAGCCTTAGAACCTTTATCTTTTTTAACATCTGAAGCCGAAACTAGAGTCTTTCCGTTTTCGTCGTCTATCATTTGAGCATAAATAAAATTATTTGAACGAAAAACCGAAAGGCGAGGGCGATCTTTTGTTCCCCTTATCTTGGCTCTAATTTTTGCCTTTAATCTTATTCTTTTTTCTATTTTTTTATTTGCCATATACTTCTTAATTAAGCTGCTTTCTTACCTTGCTTTCGACGAATAACTTCATCGGAATAACGAAAACCTTTTCCTTTGTATGGTTCTGGCTTCTTGTGAGCCCTGACAAAAGCTGTAAAATGACCAACTTGCTCTTTATCAATACCAGAAACCGTTATGTTATTTTTTTCAGCTGTAACTGTTAATCCTTTAGGTATTTCAATTTTAACAGGGTGAGAAAATCCAAGAGCTAAGTTAAGAGTATCTCCTGAAACATCAGACTTAAAACCAACTCCTTCTAAAATTAATTTCTTAGTATATCCTTCATTTACTCCTATGATCATGTTTTTAACATGAGAAGCGTATGTTCCCCAAAGAGCATTAACCTTTTTATCTCCTTCTTTTTGTGGAATAAAAGTGATATTTGTGCCCTCAATTTTAATATCAATCTGGCCAGGAAAACTTCTAACCAAAGTTCCCTTTGGTCCTTTTATGGTTATCTCTGTGCCGTTTTGATTAACTTCTGTCCCGGCTGGAATTATTAATGTTTGTTTTCCTACTCTGCTCATATAATTACCAAATTTTAAACAAGGCTTCACCTCCAACCATTTCTTTAGAAGCTTGCCTGTCTGTTAATATTCCCTTAGGGGTTGATAAAACAACCGTTCCGTAATTGCTAATTCCTTTTTTAATGTCTTTAACTCCTTGATAAACCCTCTTAGATGATTTTGATATTCTGTTTATTCCAGAAACAACCGCACGACCATCATTTTTATAAGATAGTTCAATTTCTAAGACAGGAAAACCTTTTCTTGTCTTTTTATTAACTGATTTTAAATATCCTTCTTTAACTAAACAATCAGCAATGGCTGATTTAATTTTTGAAAAAGAAACAATCACGGTTTCGTGACCCTGAAGGCTAGCGTTCTTTATCATATTAACCATGTTTGCTATTTGATCCATTTTAAAAAATTATATATTTATTAATTCAGTAAATTACCAACTTGACTTTCTAACACCAGGCAATGTTCCTTCATTAGCCATTTCTCTGAAACAAATTCGGCAAAGACCAAAATCTCTCATATAACCATGAGCTCGGCCACAACGAAAACAACGATTAGTCTTTCTTGTACTAAATTTTGATTTCTTTAAATGTCTTGCTATTACTGATGTTTTTGCCATAAATAAAATACTTGCCCCTAAGCTAAGCGATATCTTGTGTTTTTTCTTAAAACCTTATAAATGTCTTAAGGAGAAACACAGATCAGCTTAAAAGGGACTTCCCAATACTACCAAAAAGGTTTATAAATGTCAATCAATTTAAAATTATTTTTTAAAAGGAATACCTAAGAGCTCAAAGAAATCTAGAGCTTCTTCTTTTGTCTTAGCAGTAGTTACCATGGTGACCGCTAAACCAAAGACGTCTTTTAATTCTTCATCTCCTGTTTCTGGAAAAATTGTATGTTCCTTGATACTCATCGTTAAATTACCGATATTATCGACTATCTTTTTATCAATTCCCCGAAAGTCTTTAGTTCGGGGGATAGCAACATTAATTAATTTCTCCAAGAAACCATACATTCTTGCTCCTCGTAATGTAACCATAACCCCAATAGGGTCTCCGGTTCTAATCTTAAAACTAGCGATAGATTTCTTTGCGCTTTTCGTTGATGGTTTTTGTCCAGTAATTTTAGTAATTCTATCTTTGACTAAATCATTAAAATCTTTATTCTTTTTAATTCCTGAACCCGTCCCGCTTGAAACAACCACCTTAACTAAACGCGGAGCAGATAAAATATTCTTGTAACCATATTTAGATTTCAAGTCTGTAAAAGATTTCTTTTCTTTTTGTTTAATTGTTTCCATATTTTAATTCTATATCTTAATTATTCTCTTTTTTTGCTACATTTGAAACATCTATCGGCATAGCAATATCTATAATTTGGCTAGGGTCTCCTTTTTTCCTTGACTTGTGAGCTTTTTTTCTAACATTAACCCCCTCAACTACAACCTTGTTTAAGGAAGGGATAGCTTTTACAACTTTCCCCTTTTTACCCTTATCGGCTCCAGCTATAACTATTACATTGTCTCCTTTTTTGATTTTCATATTATTATATAACTTCTTGGGCTAATGAAATAATCTTTTGATAACCTCTTTCAGCTAATTCTCTTGGAATAGGGCCAAAGACTCTTCCAGCTTTTGGATCCATCTTGTCTTTTTCTAAAATAACAACAGCGTTATCATCAAAACGAATATAAGAACCATCTTTCCTGCGATAAGATTTTACCGTCCTAACAACAACTGCTTGGCAAATATCTTTTTTCTTAACGGTTTTTCTTGGCTCAGCAACTCTTATAGATAAAACGACCTTATCTCCTATTGAAGCGTAGCGACGCTTAGAAGCACCAAGGATTTTGAAAACCTTGCCGATCTTTCCGCCGGCGTTGTCTGTTATATTTACGATTGTTCCATCTTGAATCATACTTTTATTTAATCACTTTAAATTTCTTGTCTTTAGAAATTGGACGGGTTTCTTCTATTTCGACTATGTCTCCAATCTTCTTATCATTATTCTCATCGTGAGCTTTATATTTCTTAACTTTCATTATTCTTTTACCATATTTTTTATGCTCAACAAAACGCGAAACTTTAACCACTACTGTTTTATCCATCTTGTCAGAGCAAACAACCCCTTTCAAAACTTTATTTGATTTTTTGGTTTGGTTTTCCATAAAGATTTATCGTGAGATGACACGAGTATTAACTGGTAATTTAGTTCCGGCTTTTCTTAATGCTTCTTTAGCTGTAGCCTCAGGCACTCCGTCAACTTCAAATATAATTCTACCTGGTTTGATATACAAAGAATATCCCTGTAAATCTCCTTTACCTTTTCCCATACCAACCTCCGCTGCTTTTGCTGTAAATGGTCTGTCAGGAAAAATCCTAATCCACATTTTACCAATTTTCCCAAGCGTTCTGGATGTAACCTTACGGGCAGCTTCTATTTGGTTAGATTTAATTCGTCCAGCAGTAAGAGCTTTTAATCCATAAGAACCAAAGGCGATTGCTGTCCCTCTTGTATCAGCAGAAATCTTAGACATATTTCTTCGTCCTGTCTGCCATTTTCTATATTTTACTTTCTTTGGGATTAACATAATTTATTAATTTAAAAATTTTGATTCTTGTTTGAATTAGACCCACTACCGTCAGAAAAAATCTCTCCTCGGTAAATCCAAACTTTAATACCTATATCACCATAGCTCATATGTGCTTTTTCTCTAGCGAAATCAACATCAGCTCTAAATGTCTGAAGGGGAATTGACCCTCTTTTGATTTGTTCACTTCTGGCTATTTCAGCTCCTGATAATCTTCCGCCTAAATAAATACGGGCCCCCTTAACTCCTCTGGCTGACATTATTTTATCAATAGCTTGCTTCATAACTCTTCGGTATGGCAATCTTTTTTCTAGAGCTTCAGCTATAGAACAAGCCACAATGGCTGCATCAGCATCTGGGTTAGTAACTTCAACTATGTCAAATTTAAAATCTTCCGGCATCTCAATTTTCTTACGATGTAAAGCTTTAACCATTTCGCTTTTTATTTTAGTAACTCCTTCTCCAGATCGTCCAATTATCATCCCTGGTCTAGAGGTGTGAACCATTATCTTTGTAGCCTTAGCACTTCTTTCTATTTCAATTCTAGAAACATAAAAACCTCTTAATTTTTTTGCTAAAAACTCTCGGATAACAACATCTCCTTGAAGTAAGTCCTTGTAATTTTTATCACCAAACCAGCGTGATTTCCAATCACGGAGTGTTACTAACCTATGGGCATACGGATGAACTACTTTTGACATATATTATTTTGATTTTTTATCAGATTCGACTTTTTTAGCAACTTTTGGTTTTTTGTCTTGTTCTTTTTTAACATCTATTTTCTTCTCTGTCTCTGATTTAACTTCTTCTTTAATCTTCTCTATTATTTTCTTTTCAGTCAAGGTTACAACAACATGGCTAGTTCTTTTGTTTATCCTAGAAGCACTACCTCTTGCTCTTGGCATTATTCTTTTTAGGACTATCCCTTTATCTACTGTTATATTTTCAACAAAAAGGTCTTTAGGGTCTATTAAAGAATTATTGTTTAAAGCATTAGAAACAGCTGAGTCAACTAATTTTTTAATTGGCAAAGATGCCCTTTTAGGTAAGGTATCAAGTAATAAAAGAGCTTCGGCAACCCTTTTGCCTTTTATAAGTTCCGCTACAAGACGAACCTTGCGGGGGGACTGTCTGTAATTTTTTAAAAACGCTTTCATTTTAAATTATAAATTATTTTTTCTTACTATCGGTAGCAGTCTTAGCTGCTCTAGCGGCTGAGATTTCTGCTTCTTTCTTCTTGGCTTCTATCTCTTTCTGCATCTTTCCTCCATGCTTAATAAATTTACGAGTTGGAGAAAATTCACCTAAACGATGACCAACCATATCTTCACTAACTAAAACCTCTATGTGGTTTTTGCCGTTGTGAACACCAAACGTAAAACCAACCATTTCTGGGGAGATAACACAAGCGCGAGACCATGTTTTAATAACCCCTGTTTCTAAGGGTTTCTTTCCGGCTATCTTTTGCAATAACCTTTCATCAACATATGGTCCTTTTTTAATTGATCTTGTCATCCTAAATAATACAAGCTCAAAAAGAGCTCGTGGCTTTTATATTATCAGATATAAAAATAAAGTCAACTTTTTAAGCTCAAGCTAAAACAGAAGTATAAACTTTGGTAAAAAAATTAAAAGACTGATTGTGCCAGCTAAAAAAGCTGAGAATAAAACAGCCCCGGCTGAAATATCTTTTATGTCTTTTGCAAGGGGGTGATAATTGGGGCTAGTGAGGTCAACATCTATTTCAATAGCTGTATTTAATATCTCAGCAATAATAACTATGCCGATAGCAAAAACTATTAAGGCCCACTCCGTTGTGTTTATTCTCATAGCAAAACCCACATAAATAGCCAAAACAGCAAAAAATATCTGAAACCATAAATTATGGGTAGAGCGAATTATAATTCCTAATCCTCGCCAAGCTTTATCTGTGCTTCTAATTCTTGCAATTATTGAAAACTTTTTTTTGTTTGAAATCTTGTGGTGTTTCTCCTCTTGCATATTTGTATTATATTACTCTTTTTATATTTATCAAAATAAACAATTTACAAATTAAGAAACAGCCGTCCCTTAATTTGTAAATTGTATCAGCCACAGGTCGGACTCAGCCACAGGTCCGACCTGTGGCTAGACCTCAGCCACAGGTCCGACCTGTGGCTGGACCTGTGGCCCAAACAAAAAACTTGCACTTTCTGCGACCGCAGGAAGTGCAAGTTTTTTTAGATGTGATAGAGATTTTTATTTTTTCTTTCCAACTTTTCTTCTAGAGACAATCCACATATTTGAATATTTCTTTGGGGTTCTAGTCTTCTGTCCTTTGCCTGTTGGTTTACCCCATAAGCTTTTAGCTTTTCTGGTCCCTCGCCCTTGTCTTCCTTCTCCCCCTCCGTATGGATGGTCAACTGGATTCATCACCGAACCTCTAACTGTTGGCCTAATACCTTTCCAGCGAGATCGTCCAGCTTTTCCAAAATTCTGTAATTTATATTCTGAATTAGAAACTTCTCCAACAGAAGCCCAAGCATTGTCAGGTATCTTACGAACTTCTGTTGAAGGCATTTTGATATTAGTATAGCCCATATCATTAGCCACAACTTGACCAAATACTCCGGCAGATCTGGCTAACTTTCCTCCATTACCCGCCTTAATCTCTATATTGTAAATAAATGTTCCGACTGGTAAAACCCTAAGAGGCAACCTGTTCCCAACAGAAATTGGAGCTTTTTCACTAACAATAAATGTATCCCCAACTTTAATTGATTTAGGAACAATGACATATCTCTTCTCTCCATCTTTATAAACAGCTAGCCCAATAAAAGCATTTCTGTTTGGGTCATATTCAATGGAAGCAATTTTTGCAGGGATGTCATGCTTGTTATACATAAAGTCTATCTCACGATAAAGTCTTTTGTGTCCACCCCCTTTATGACGGGTCGTTATTCGGCCTTGGTTATTTCGTCCAACCGATCTTTTAAAACCCTTAGTTAAAGATTTTTCTGGTTTTTTCTTAGTCAAAACTCCACGATATGTAACCGTTGTCTGGTGGCGTCTTGATGGACTTGTAGGTTTATATTTTTTCATATTAAGCAAATGTTATTTTATCTCCTTTTTTCAAGTGGACGACAGCTTTTTTACCCCCTTGTTTAACTCCCGTTCTTCCTTTTCGGGTTACAGTTTTATTAGCTATTTGAGTCATTGAAATTTTTACTGGATTAACTCCATAAACTTCCTTAATAGCTTTCTTTATCTCGTTTTTATTGGCATTTTTGCGAACATCAAAAGTATATATTCCTTTCTCAGCATAAAGGGCAGTCTTTTCTGTTATTCTAGCTTTCTTAATTAAAGGATGGGTCTTAGTCTTTTTATCATTAACCTCATCTTTCTTTTCAGCTTTATTTTTTTTGGTTGTTGTTGCCATATTATTTCTTTTCTATTTTACCACCCAAAAAAGCAATACTTTCTTTAGGCTGTGAGATGATAATATACTTAAAGTTAAGTAAATCTACTGGATTAAGATTTTTAACTTCATCTATTTCTATGTTTTTGATATTAGAAAAACTTTTTTTCAATATCTCATTTTTAGCTGGAACCGTCATAAACAAGTTTGGCTTTTTAGATCCGTAAATTTTTTCAAAACCAACAACAGAACTTAAATCTTTAATGACAGAAGAAGCCTCTTTTGTTTTAATTTCTTTTAAGTTTAATTCTTCTAGGAAAAGAATTTGACCCTTCTTAAACTTTTCAGACAAAACAGTAAAGAGCGCTTTAACTTTCATCTTCTTGTTTATCTTTTGTTTATAATCCTTTTCATTGCGAGGTCCATGGGCCACTCCTCCACCAACCCAAATAGGTGATCTCTTTGATCCGTGACGAGCTCGGCCTGTTCCTTTTTGCCTCCAAGGTTTTTTACCAGTTCCACTAACTTCTCCTCTAGTCTTGGTGTGAGCCACAGGAATTCTAGCGTTAGCTTGCATGGCTACCACCACCTGATGAACAAGGTCAGCATTCCACTTCAAACCAAATATTTCATTTGGCAATGATAATTTTCCGACAGCTTTCCCTTTCTGATTATAAACCTCAGCCTCTAACTTTTTAGAAACTTCTTTGACCTTCTTTTCAGCTGGTACTTTTTTATCTTTTGTTGTATTTTCTTTTGTTGCCATAAAATTATCCAATTACTTCTACCAGCGTACCTCGACGACCAGGAATAGCCCCCTTAATCAATAACTGGTTATTAGTATTATCAACTCCGACCACTTCAAGATTTTTTATTGTTATTCTATCTCCCCCCATTCGGCCAGCCATTCTCATCCCCTTAGGAACTCTATTCCTTAGGCCTCCACCGATAGATCCAGGCTCTCTCTCTGAGTGTTTTTGACCGTGGGTCCTTGGACCGCCGGCAAAATTATGTCTTTTGACAACGCCCTGAAAACCTTTACTCTTTGAAATACCAGATACGGTAACAATATCTCCCTCCTTAAAGACATTAACACTGATTACATCTCCTTCTTTTATTTCTTCAATATCTCTGAACTCTCTTAGGTGCTTATAGGCTTTATTTATTCCCTCTTCTTTTCCAGCCCTAGCTGAAACATGCCCCAAGTGAGCTTTTGTTGCTCGGTTTTCTTTTTGTTCTTCGTAGGCGACTTGCACAGCAGTATAGCCATCAACATCAGGATTTTTAACCTGAGTCACGACTAAAGGACCTGCTGAAATAACAGTCACCGGAACACAAGTACCATCTTCCTGAAAGCACTGTGTCATTTGCAGTTTTTTTCCAAGGATAAATTTCATATTTACATCATTTTGACATCAATATCAACACCTGATGGTAATGATAGGTTTGTCAAAGCTTCTATTGTTTTAGGGTTCGGATTTAAAATATCAATAACTCGCTTGTGAATTCTTATCTCAAATTGCTCTCTAGCATTTTTAAAGACAAAAGAAGCTCGGTTTACTGTATATTTCTTAATTTCTGTTGGAAGCGGAATCGGTCCAACTATTTTAGCGTCATAGCGTAGGGCGGTATCAATAATCTGCTTGACCGAAGTGTCAAGAATCTTATTCTCGTAGGCTCTAACTCTAATCCGCAGTTGAACGACCGCATCTTCTTTACCCTTCTTAGGTTTTGTAACTTTTGTTGTTGGCATAATTGAGTTGTAAAGTTTATAAAGTCAAAAGTTTGTAAAGCTAACAGAAACTGAAAAACCTTATAACTTTTTCAACTTTATTAAACTCCCTTTTATTTGATGATCTTAGTAACAACTCCAGCTCCAACTGTTTTACCTCCTTCTCGGATAGCAAAGTGCATTTGTTCTTCCATGGCTACTGGATTAACTAGTTTAACTGTTAGGGTAACATTATCTCCCGGCATAACCATTTCTGTTCCTGCTGGTAATGTAGCTTCCCCAGTCACATCTGTTGTCCTAACATAGAATTGAGGCTTGTATCCGGTAAAGAATGGAGTGTGGCGACCACCTTCCTCTTTCTTTAAGACATAAACATTACATTCAAATTCAGAGTGAGGAGTAACTGTTCCTGGTTGAGACAAAACTTGTCCTCTGTTAACATCTTCCTTCTTTGTTCCGCGAAGAAGGATACCGGCATTATCTCCAGCCATACCTTCTTTTAAGCTTTTATTGAACATTTCTATTCCTGTAACTGTTGTTTTGGTTGTTTCTTTAATTCCAACAATTTCAACTTCATCTCCAACGTGGATAATTCCTCTTTCTATTTTTCCAGTAACAACAGTTCCTCGTCCTTCAATTGAGAAAATATCTTCTATCGGCATTAAGAAAGGTTTTGAGGTGTCTCTCTCTGGAACAGGAATATAAGAATCAAGGGCTTCTACTAATTCTAGTATTTTCTTTGCCCACTCATCATTATTATCAGCTGATTCTAATGCTTTCAAAGCAGATCCTCTAATAACAGGAGCTCCAGCTCCATCAAAACCTTGGCTTGTTAGAAGTTCGCGAACTTCTTCTTCAACTAAGTCAATCATATCTTTGTCGTCAACCATATCACACTTGTTTAAGAAGACAACAATCTTAGGCACATTAACCTGCTTAGCTAAAAGTATGTGCTCTCTTGTTTGAGGCATAACTCCATCAGTTGCAGCCACAACAATAATGGCTCCATCTGTTTGAGCTGCTCCAGTAATCATGTTTTTAATATAGTCAGCGTGCCCAGGCATATCAACGTGAGCATAGTGACGATTAGGAGTCCAGTACTCACTATGAGAAAGAGCAATCGTTATTCCACGAGCTTTTTCTTCTGGAGCGTTATCAATTTCTTCAACTCCTTTAATTTTAGCACCAAAACCTTCCCCTTGTCGGGATAAGGTATTTAAAATAGCCGCAGTTAAAGTGGTTTTTCCGTGGTCAACGTGACCCATAGTTCCCACATTTACGTGTGGCTTGTCTCTGTTAAATTCTTCTGCCATATATTTTTATTGGTTGATAATTAGAATAAAGATTACGAGAAACCTTCTTTATTCACACTACCAACATAAATTATTAATAATTAGCGTAAAACGCAGTTGCAACTTATCTTATACAAATATCAAGATATTGTCAACAGCTCACACACTTAATCATAGTATTGATAATTGGACAAATAAAATTTAAAAAGTTTGACCTTGATATTGCTAACTAAAAGGAAAAGAGGATGCCCCCAAAAGACTATTGATGTCCCTTCTCTTTTCCCACATCGCTAAAAAAGATTGATTTATTCTGTTTAGTTTTTATTATTAAAAGAAGGTAGCCCCTTTTCTTTTTTAGACAACATTAATAAAACTTCAAGATTATCGGCCTTAGAAAACTTGTTTTTTTTCTTAAGTCCGCACTTTAAGCAACGGTGAATAATTACATATTCCCCGTTTTTTATTTCAAAGTCTTCCGGAACCATTAATCCACGACAATTAGATAAACGATCTCCGGGGTTTATGTCTACATGTTTGCTGTATAAACAAACAGGGCAATGGTTAGTGTAACCATTTCCTTTTACTTTTGCCCCACAATTTTGACAGACAAAATCTTCTTTTTTTCGTTGAAATTTTTTCATTATTTATCTTTGTAGATATTATGATCTCCTACAGCTAACATTGCCACTTTATTTTTACTTTCATATTGAAAAACAATTCTGTATTTATAATTTACAGAAAAACTATAACATTTAGAATAAACACCATTTAGCTTATGAACTTTTAGTTTATTGTGATTGGAAGTATTCTTAAATAATTCAATCTTCTCTAAAACTTCCTCCTGTAAATTATTTTCTAGCCTTTTAAAACTCTTTATGAAAATTGGAGCATAAATAATTTCAATCATAAAAATTATTTAATCATCTTCGCTAATTTTTTTAAGTCACCAGATAAACCCCTTCCCATAGCAATCTCTTTTTGAGCAATTAAAATATTTTGTATAGCTTCTTCCTCGGAGGCTTGTTTTAAGGCTCGGCGAACAACATCAGCTTTGTTTGAGCCATATCCTGATTTAACTAAGTTGTTTAATTCTTTCTCTAATTCTATTGGTAATGGGACAGATATTGTAGACATCTTTAGATAATAAGATTATTAATAATATATATTATATTATCATATGATATTATAGTATGCAAGTGCTATATCCCCCAAAAAACATTGAGGCATATTAAATTTTATTTTTGTGTACTTTTTCTTGTTTATACAGATTAATCAATTCTAATAAAAAATGCCAAGTGTATGTACAAGCACTTGGCTTATTTTATTATATTGTGCCTTAGTAAGGGCAGTCTTGCTAAAATTTGACCTATACAAACTTAGCTATAGCTAGGTTTGTATAGGTTGGTAAAAAGTATTTTTTGATTGGTTTGTAATCCATAAAAGACTAGCTTTTGTGAATTACACATTAAGA
>ERZ795058.3321-NODE-3321-length-17099-cov-5.806149_pt1 | contig 17099 bp, 20 predicted proteins | sample MGYA00375142_ERZ795058 | MGnify/ENA primary metagenome ERZ795058 (study PRJEB30187, sample SAMN05720210) | activated sludge metagenome | isolation source: anaerobic digester from wastewater treatment plant | place: Japan | collected 2015-04-20 ... | reverse complement strand
AAAAGTTTTTGAGTATGAGACTATAATGAATGCCACTCCATTAGGAAGTACTAAAGTAAATGAATGTTTATTCTCAAATCAAACAAAAGAAGAATTTGAAAATAAACAAAAAAGCAAAGACAGTTATTATTTATTTTGAAGGAGAATTATTAAATGAAAATACTATTTTGTTCTGATTCATTAAACCATGTTACAGGTATGGGGCATGTAATATTAAATATTATTGCTGGTTTAAATAAAGAATATAAAGATTTAGAAATTGTTTATTGTACCTTTACAGGACAACCTTCTAAAAAAGAAGATTATATTTTTCATGGTGAACAATATAAAAATCTTTTTGATAAAATGGATTTTGAATTTATTTCACCAATGGATGCAAACAAACAGGATATTTTTGACAGAGTAGTAGAACATTATAAACCTGATTTGGTTTTTAGTTTTGTTGATGCTTGGTTACTTGAACCAATAGCATACTCAGATTATAGAGAGAATTATAAATGGATTACTTATTTAACTTTTGAAGTTAATGATTATCCGGTATGGTGTTATTTTCCTTGTTTTAAATTTAAACAAGCAAGAATAAACATAAGAGAGCTTTTAGCAAAGGCTGATATGAACATTCCAGTTGCAAAAATAGGAGAAAATAATCTTAGTAATTTTGGTGTAAAATTTTGTGAAAATATTTATCTTGGTTTGGATATAGAAATTCTTAATTCAATAAAAGACAAAGATAAACTTAAAAAATCAGATGTATTTGGGGAAGCAGTACGGGATGATGATTTTTTGTTTATGACACTTGGAAAAAATACAGAGAGGAAAAGAATTGATTTTGTTATAGATGCTTTTCATAAATTTTTAATGTGTAAAGAAGAACAAGACAGAGAGTTTTATAAATTATATGTTCATTCCAACATAAACGAAACTTATGATTCAGGAACAGACCTTTTGACAATGATTTCAAATTTAGGAATAACAAAAAATATTGTAGTGCCTGATTGTTATAGAAAGAATGAGGATTTACCAAAAGAAGAATTGTATAAAAGATATTTAGTTTCTGATTGTTATGTTTCTTTATCAGTAGGTGAGGGGTTTGGTCTTGGAGCTATTGATGCCTTATTGTGTGGTAAACCTTTAATTTATTCAAGGGAGACTGTGATTGAGGAAATAGGGAAAAGATGTGGTTTACCTGTTAATACAATAGAATCTGTATCAGCAAGAAATAATTTTATAAAATTCAAATACCCAAGTATAAGATTAGCTTCTACAATGATGCAAAGTATGGAAGATATAATAAAAAGTAATTCGGGTATTTATAGAGATTTTTTAGAAAGGTGTAATAAAGCAACAAAAGATTTGACATGGGAAAATTGTGTAAATAAAATAAAAGTTCAAATAGATGAAGTTATGAAAAATTCTAAAAAAGTTAAATATTTTTTAAGGAAGGTTTAAGTTGAATTATAATAAGGATGTTTTTGAAATACTCCCCACATTAAAAGATAATTCTATAAGTTTTGTTTTTAGTGACCCTCCTTATAATATGGGGAGTAAATATAGAATAAATCCCGAAACAGGTAAACCTCAAGAAGTAATTCTTTCTGAATTTATGGGGGATAAGTGGAATGGTTTAACATGTGAACAATTAGAAATATTTTTTAAAGAATGTTTTCGTATTTGTAAATATGGTGCTTATGTAGTTTTGTATGGTATTGATAGAGTTCAAATGCCTTTTGAATACTTTGCACAATTAGCAGGATTTGAACCACAACAATATTTGTATTCTTATAAGATTAAGAGTTTTCCAAAGGCAAGCGATGTTGGTAAGTTGTTGGATAAGAGAGAAGGTGCTGAAAGGGAAATTATAGGAAAGAGAACTGGAAGAGCAAGTAAGCCAATTATGGATATTAGAAATAATAATTTCGCTAAAGGGGGGTCAGGTCGTATTGATTGTAGTGATATTACAGCACCTTCATGCAACCTTGCTAAAAAGTATGATGGGTATAAAGTTTCTATTTCACCATTTAAACAAGTTCTTGAAACAATAATGATTTTTAAAAAGCCTTATCCAAAAGGTATGTCAAATATAGATGCAATATATAAATATGAAAATGGTAATAAAGAAATACACCCTTCCTTGATAAATATAGATGGAGGGAGAGTTCTTACAGAGGAAAATTTACAGCGAGAATGTTTGGGTTTAGCAAGTTCTGCAAATGAAGGATATAAACGTCCTTTCCATGAATTTGCTATAAAACAAAACTATGGCTCTACTTCAGGCAGATATCCAGCTCAACTCCTTATAGTAGATGATGAAAGACTTAAAGAGGAAATAGGATATAATACAAGTGATATAATAGATAATCAAAGTGGTATACAAAAAAGTTCTGATTCTATTAGACATAATAATCAAGAAGAATATGCTGAAAAGGATTATAGAAAATATGGAAAATATAAAAATTCAGATTCTTCAGGTTTTAATGATATAGGTGGTGCTTCTCGTATTCTTCATAAATGTAATTTTACAGAGGAAGAATATATATTACAAGATTGTTTATATGAACAAGGAAATTTTGATATACTCACATATTGTACTAAGGTTAGCAATGCTGAGAGAAATGCTGGTTGTGAAGAATTAAATAATAAAAAACGTTATGGTCAGGGAATTTATTCACAATCACCAATTTGTAAAACATGTAACAAAACAATTAATGGTACAAATAATCATGATGGTTGTAGTGGGGAAATTTATTATAATATTAAAGAAGAAAATTTAACACAAAAAAATAATCACCCTACTTTAAAAAATTTGGAGCTTAATAAAAAAATTACACAATTATTTATTTTACCTAAAGAAAATCTTAGAGACTTCACAGTATTTAATCCTTTTTCTGGTACAAGGTCAGAAAGAATTGGTTTGTTGTCCAATGGTGTTTTAGAAGAAAATATAATATCTTGTGAATTAAATTCTGATTATTTTTTGATAGGTGAAAAAAGAGAAAAGTATTGGAAAGAACATAATTTTAAATTTATGAAAGAAGAAAGAAAAGAATTAGAAAAAGTTAAAAAAGAAAATAAAACAAAATGTGAAAATGAAGAAGGATGGTTCTAATGAAAAAAATACTTCTTGTTGCTCCTGTAGGTAAAGATAATGCAATTAATGGTGGATATAATAAAATAGCAAATAATCTTGATTATATCTTTAAATTAAAAAAACATGAGTATAATTATAATTATACTTCTTGTCATGTTTCTGAATTTGAGAATATAGATGAAGAGTTTGATATTGTATTGTTTCAATGTCATCCTAATATGTTTCTATTTGATAAAAAGTTTCTTTCTATATATAAAAGTAAAAAGGATTTGTTTAAAAAAACATATTTGCATATAGCGTGGGAAACCTCTCCTTTTCCAAATTATTGGAAAGTATTGAATAATTTCTTTGATGGATACGCAACTACTTCTGATTTTTGTAAAACTGAAATGAAAAGTCTTACTCAAAAGATTTGTTATAAAATACCATTCTATATTGAAGACAGTTTTTATTCTTTGTATAAAGGAAGACTATCTTTAACAGATAAGAAAGAAGAAAAACAATTTACAGTTTTATTTATGGGGCAAAATACAAAAAGAAAAGGAATTGAAGATGCCTTGACAGCTTTTTCTATATTTTCAAATGGAAAAGAAGATGATGTAAGAATGATTTGTAAATATCATAATCTTTCAGATAAAGAAATTCCTGTTCCTGTTTTAGCAAAAAACATAATAGAAACAAACTCATATACTTTAAATAGAAAACCAAATATTTTTTTATTGGATTATGATATTGATGATAAAACAATTATTCAGTTATATAAGGATAGTTCTCTTCTTTTACAGTGTTCAAGAGGTGAAGGTTTTGGATTATGTGGTCTTGAATCAAATCTTGTAGGTATTCCACACACTTACACAAATTTTTCATCAACAAAAGAAGTAGGTGAATACTGTAAAAGTATAAATGCTCCAATAGATTGTGATTTAGTTCCTTCTTATGGTATGAGTCAATATCATTATAAAATTAATTCTAATTATGGATTACCAAAATTAAATTCAATACTGTATAATCTTGAAATGTATTATGGTGCTTGGAAAGCAAATAAAATGAAATATTATGAAGATGCACTAAAAGGTACAGAGAAATTACCTGAATATCTAAATGGTATGAAAAATGAATTTTTAGAAGGAGTGTTGTGATGGAAAATAAAAAAGTAGCTTTAGTAACCGGAAGTAGAGGAATGGATGCAAGTAATTTGATTAAATTTCTTCTTAATAAAAATTATACAGTAATAGGAACAGATAGATATTCTTCTTCCCCTGATTTTTGGAGACATGAAGAATTGGGTATTAAGGGAAAATTTACTCATGTGATTATGGATATAACAGATTTTTCAAATGTTTCCAATGTTGTTAAAACGTATCAACCAGATGAAATATATAATTTGTGTGCAATGTCTTTTGTTGCTGAATCATTTAATACCCCCCTTTCAACTTTTCAAATAAACACAAATGGTCACTTGAACCTTTTAGAAGCAGTAAGACAATTTTCTCCGCAGTCAAAAATTTACTTTGCAAGTACTTCAGAAATATTTGGAAAAGTTCAAGAAGTGCCACAAAGAGAAACAACACCTTTCTACCCTCGCTCACCTTATGCGGTGGCTAAGCTAAGTTCTTTTTGGTTAACAAAAAATTATAGGGAAGCTTATGGTATTTTTTCTTGTTCAGGTGTACTATTTAATCATAGTGGTATATTGAGAGGGGAATCTTTTGTAACAAGAAAAATTACAAAAAATATAGCAAAGGTCTTAACAGGTAAAATTGATTTTTTTGAATTAGGTAATATTAATTCTAAAAGGGATTGGGGGAGTTCAGAGGATTATATAGAAGCAATGTGGTTAATGCTTCAAAGAGAAACACCTGAAGATTATGTAATTAGTTCAGGTGAAACAAGAACTATTAGAGAGTTTATACAGGAATGTTTTGATGTTCTTAATATTAAAATTGAATTTAAAGGGGAAGGATTAAATGAAGAAGTTTATATTGTAGGAAGTAAAACACCTATAATTAAAATATCAGCAAAGTATTTTAGACCGGCAGAGGTTAATTTACTTATTGGTGATTGTAGTAAAGCAGAAAAAGAATTAGGATGGAAAAGAAAAATAAGTTTTAAAGAATTAGTTAAAAGTATGATGCTATTTGATGCTAAAAAGGAAGGATATATTGTATGACAAAATCAATACTTATCCTCGGTGGCTATGGTCTTATAGGTCAGGAAATTGCTAAAAGATATTACAATGAAGGGTGGAACACTTATATTTGGGATAACAAAAGCAATCCTTATATTGATTATACAGATGATAAACTTGTAGGTTATAATATTTTTGATAATTATGATGGAAGTCTTTTTGCATTATTAGATAATGTAAAATTTGATGTTATTTCAAATCAAGCTTCATTAGTAAGTGTGGGTGAATCACAATTTCAAATTCAAAAATATATGGATAATAACATAGGAATAGTTTCAGAGCTTATGCAAGCAATGATAGATACTAAAAATTTTCCTGAATTTTTATTTCATGCAAGTAGTATGGGAATTTATGGTGACACCTTATTTTCGGATGATTATACTTTATTGGAAGAAAGTATTAAAATCCCTTCATCCTTTTATGGAATAAGTAAATATTGTCAGGAAGAAATGTTCAGAGTTTTTTCAGATTTGTACAATGTAAAAACAATAGCTTTAAGATACTTTTCAGTGTATGGAAATATAAATCCAATTAATCCTTTAACTGGAATTATATCTGTTATTGTGAATAAGCTTTTAAATAGCGATGTTGTTGAATTAAATGATGACGGTAATCAAACAAGAGATTTTGTTCATGCTGAGGATATATCTAACCTTCATTATTCTTTGATGAACAAACCGGAAGTAATTTCAAGTAACTTTAATTTTTTCAATGTGTGCACTGGTGAAAGCCATTCTTTGAAAGAGATAGCTTATTATATAAAAGGTGTATTGCAGAGTGATAAAGAAATTATTTTTAACAATAAATCCCGAAAAGGTGATATTTATTATTCAAGAGGGTCAAGTACTCTTTCTATAATATACCCTGAATTTAAGTACAATAAGAATCTATATGAAGAAATAGATAAGTACATTAAATATGTTTTAAAAAATAAGGATAAATTTATTGTAGGCTATGATTCTTGTAAAGAAGCCGATGAAAAATTAAAAGAAAAAGGATTATTCTGATGCCTTACTGTGACCATAATTATTTAAAATATTATAAACCAAAAAAAGAAGATATTGTTCTTGATTTGGGTGCTTCTTTAGGTGAATTTGAGAATGATAATCTTTCTTTATTAAAGGAAAAAAATTGCAAAATAATTTGTGTTGAACCTACTTTATGGTGTTTAGATAAATTAGCAAATTATATGTCAGAGAATTTTGCCCTTGATAAATTTATTATTTTATCTTTAGGAACATCAAAAGAAAATACTTGTTTATCTTTTGAGAATACTTCATCTCATGTTTTAAATTGTATTAGTTCTTTGGATTCAACAAAAAATAAATATGATGTAACTTCTAAAGTATCAAAAGTCCCTGTTATTAGTTTAGACACTTTATTAGATATTACAGGTGAAATTGATTTTTGTAAATGTGATATTGAAGGTGGTGAAATTGATACTTTCTTATATTCAAAAAATATAAGAAAAATTAAAAATTTAGCAATTGCTTCTTATCATGTAGTTAATGGGGAAGAAACTTATATTAAACTTAAATCGTTTTTTGAAAAAAATGGTTTTGAAGTTAAATATGAAAAAGAAAAGTATTTAGATTTTGAACCACAATCAATGTTGTATTGTACAAGGAGATAATAATATGCTTGGTCAAGTTTTTAGTCTTTATGGTGATAAATATAATGTTGTTATTCTTGCCGGTGGTGCAGGAACAAGAATGGGGGAACAAAGTGATTATATTTGTAAAGCTTTAACCCCTTTAGGAGAAAGAAGAGCAATAGATTTTATCATAGAAAGATATAATAATGTAGCACATAAATTTATTATAGGAACAGGGTATCATGCAGATTTACTTAAATCTTATATTTTAGGAAATTATAATCAAAATAAATTTGTATTCTCACATGAAAAACCAAATGAAATAAAAAACAATGCTTATTCCTTTATGTATTGCTTAGATTATTGTGATGTTAGATATCCTACAATTGTTTTGTTTTGTGATTTACTTTTGCTTGGTAATTTTAATATTGAAAAAAATTCTTTTATGCTTGCAACAACAAAAACAAAAGGACAAATAGGTACATTTAGACATACTTATAATTTTTCAGAAAATTGGTTTTGCTATAATGAAAATAATCCAGTAAAACCAACGGAAGAAGATTTAGGCGTTATGGGTAATTTTGTTTTTGGTGATACTTATCATTTAAAAAAAATTACATATAGCACCCCATTTAAAGATTTGAAAGATATTACTAATGATGTTGTAATACCATATCATAAAGATATTTATATGAAAGGAGTTTGTTGTGAAAAAGTTATTGAATTTGGTACAGAAGCGGATATTCAAACAGCAAGAGAGCTTTGGGAAAAAACAGTTTGATAAATCTAAAACTATTTTTTGTGATATGGATGGTGTTATTTGCTATTGGAAAAAAGATAACTATAACAAAGATGAAGTTTTAATAATGGAAAATGTTAATTTTCTTAAAAAGTTAATTAATGAAAAGAATGTTAAAATTGTCTTGACAACTGCAAGAAGCAAGAAAAAGTGTAAACAAGTTTTAAAATTATTAAAGCATCAGGGTTTGAATTTTTATAAATGTGTTTATGATTTAGGAGTAGGTCAAAGATTAGTGATTAATGATAAAAAATCAACAGGACTTAAATCTGCTTTTTCTTTGAATACAGAAAGAAATAAAAGTTTTTTTGATTTATATAAAGAATTGATTGAAGGAAGTGATTTTGATGTTAAACTTGATTAACATAATAAAACAAAATAGATTTGTTGTTATAACAGGACAAGCCGGAGCAGGAAAAACTTATTTAGCTTCTAAATGTAAGGAACAAGGATTTGCTAATGTGTATTCAACTGACTTTAGGTTCTTTGGGGATTCTGATTATAGAAAAACTTTATTGGAAACTAAAAAAAATAATTTTTTTGATTATGTTGAAGCTATGAATCAATATTCTTGGTGGGATTGGAACATAATAGAAAAAGAAGTCCTTTATCATTTAAAGGATAAATCTAAATTTGTATTGGAAACTATATACAACAGAGATACTGGAAATATAATAGATATTTTAGAAGAAGATAAAAAGGAAACTTTAATTTTAGAAGGTGCAATTATATCTGAATCACTTTTAAAAAAATGTGATAAAATTGTATGTGTTGTTGCTGATGATGAATTAAGGTTTAACAGACTTCTAAAAAAAGATAGAACACGCCGACATTTTATTGAAATAATAAACAGATATATGATTACAAATTATTCAGAGAATTTATATTTTAATAATGTACTATCATTATTCAAAGATAAAATAATTTTTACTGATGAAAACTATAGTATTATTAATTATAAATTTACAAATAGAAAAAATTATTTACCACTAGAGGTTTAAAATTGAAACTTATAATTAGAACACATGTTAAAAATGAAGAAAGACTTCAGCTTTTAAAACAGAGTATAGTGTCAGCACAAAGTCAGGATTTTAAGTATATTGTTATTGTAGATGACCAATCACCTTTAAAAGAAAAGGTTAAAGAAATGGTAAAATCCTTAAATGTTTCTGATTATGTATTGACTGAAGGAAAACCAGATACAAAAAATGGATTTTATTATTCTTTAAAACAGATGACTGATTCACCGGCTATTCTTGCAGTGGATGATTTTGTTTGCAGTAAATATCTAAGAAAAGAATTTGATTGTGTTGCTGAAGATATTAAAGAGATTAAAGATATTTATGGTTGTATTGGTTTTTTTGCTTGTTACCCCTCAGAGATAAGAAAAAGATATGGAAATACAAACTTGTGGAATATTAATATTGATGCTTTATATGCTTTATTATTTCATATAATTTCCCCTAAACTTAAAGAAATTATGATTAAAGAATGGGAATCAGTATTAAAAGGGGAATTTCCATATCCTGAAATGTGTGATGATTTGTGGTTGGCAACAGTTTGTAAAAGAGAAGGATTGTTGGCTTTTAATACTTTGATGGACTATATTGACCATACAGGTATAAAACAGCGTTCTTTTGGTGATGTAGTGGAAGATGATAATTCTTGTTATACCTCACCAGCATTTGTGAAATGAAAAAAGGAGAATAAAATGGAATTGAAAGAAAACGTAAAATTGTTTGATGAAAAGAGAAAAGCAATTGAAACTATTGATAGTGAAATTGCAAGTATTCAGGAAAAATATAATGCTGAAATTGCTGAACTTAAATCAAAAAAAGATGTAATTGCAAAAGAAATGGGTGATACTTTTTCTTTGATTGAATCTGAAGTTAAAGCAGAGTTTGAAAAAAATCCTAAAGTTAAAAAATTCTTTGGTGGTTTTGGTGTTCAGGAAAGAAAGAAGTACATTTACGATGAAAAACTTGCTTTTGCTTTTGCTAAAGAAAAAGACATGTTTTTGCAATTGGATGTAAAAGCATTTGAGAAAGCTATTGAAGGATTGAATCTTGATTTTGTTAAAGAAGATAAAGAAGTTAAGGTAACAACACCAAAAGTCATAGTTTTTGAGGATTAAAATGTTAAAATTTGTTAATTTAAATAAAGAAAAATATTGTAAGGATGAATTTGAAATTAAAACTCTTTTAAAGTTCAAGGGGTATGCTCTTCAACTGGTTAAGAGTAAAGTAAAACAAAATTAAGTTTTAGTTAAAAAAAGACACTAATAAACCAAGTTATTATTCTTGTTAAAAAGAATAAGGCATGGAGGTTAAATGTCTATAACTAAAACTTGGTATCCACAGAAAGGTGTAAGATACACCGTAAACGCAGAAGAAGCAGGAAGTGGTCTTGTTGCTATTCCTTATGAAACAGCACCAACTAAGAATCTACTTTCTGTAGTTCAGGTGTCAACAAGTTCAGGTGTAACTAAAGCAGGATTTAAGAAAACTTATAATTCAGGACTTGGTACACTCACTATTGAAAATTCAGCTGGTAGTTTTACATTTGCTGAAAATGATATTATTGAACTTCTTGGTTGCTGGTACGTGTGAAGAATGCCCCCGATAAAAAGGGGGTTTTGTTTTTAAATTAATTTTTGAGGAAAATAAATATATATGAAAAATATTAAAGAGGGGTTTTTAAAAGATAGTATTCTCACAGTAATTGAAAAAACTTGTAGAATACTGTCACGAAAAGTTGGAACTATTATAAGTGTAAGTCCTATTCCAACAGATGTTATTTCTGGAAGTAGAAAACTTTCTGGTGTTGATTGTTATTTTTTAGATGGTAGAAAAATTAGATGGAATTGGTATTCTAATGATACCTCTTCTAATATTGTTTCAGTGTCTTATTGGACTAAAATGAAAATACAACCAGATATAGAAATTGATTTGCATGATTATAATATTATACAGTCTATTAATGCGGTAGCAGAAGTAATAAACAATAATAAATTAGGTACAGTTGTTTTGGAAGAATCAGTAAGTAAATATAATGAAGCAGAAATATCTGATGCAATCAAACAGGCTATTAAAGGTTGGTCAGAACACATGAAGATTGATGATGATAAACTTACCAACACAAGAATGAAAGATTTATGGCGTTCATTTAGATTTTGGTATGAAGAAGAAGGTGGAGCACAACAAGGATTTCGTGATATGTCAGAAGCTTCTTTCAGAAATTATATGCTTGCTTATTTTGATAAGTATGGTATAAAAAATATTTATGTAAAAGTAATAAAATCAGGAACAGCAAGTAAAGAAAAATTAGCATTTGATTCCATTAAAGCAAAAAAATTCAATGCTGAAATTTATAAAATGACAATGGATGAACAGAGAGAGTTTATATTAAATTCACTTTATATGCTTGCACAAGGTTTGGTCAATTCCCTTATTATTGGTGGTCAGGCAGGAGCAGGCAAAACACATATAGTCGAATCTGCTTTAGGTAGAGTTAAGGGAATGAATATTGTTTATTTGAAAGGTGGAATGAAAAATACTGAAGAACTATTTAAATTCCTTCAGTCAAATAATTCCGAAAAAACAATGATAGTTTTTGATGATTTTGACTTTGTGTTTGACAAAAAGAATCTTGATATTATGAAAGCAGTAATGTCACCAGATAAGAAAAGAACAGTCACTTGGTATTCAGGCAAAATAAATAAAGATAATATTTATGATGTTTCGGATGATTTGGATGTAGCAATTGCAACACAAAAAGGAATTGATATTAAGAAGTCAAATAAGAAATCTTATGTACCTACTTTTGAATTTAAGTCAAAAATACTTATTATTACAAATAGACCTAAAGCTAAAGTTGATAGTGCTCTTGTATCAAGAGGAACTTATATTGAAGTCAATTTTACTAAAGAAGATATTATTGCAGATATAAGAAAGAATCTTTTTGTATTGTTTCCTGAATATAAAGACAAAGTTACCGATGCAATGAAGCTTGAAGTTATTGACTTTCTTTCAGAATACATATCAAATATTGATTTTATAGACTACCGGATTTTTAGAACAGCATTGGGTATTAGAGCAGTTGACCCTTACAATCCACTTTGGAAAAAGTTTGTGATAATGGCACTAAGTGTACTTTAACACTAACAAAAGAAAAAGGATGGCTATGTTTGATAGAGAGATTTAAAAATAAAAGTGTATATGGTGTTTTTGATCATGATTTAGATGGAAACACTTCTTTAATTGTATATAAAAGTATTGTAGAGCCTCATGTAAAATCTTCCAGAGTAACTTCCACAGGCAATAGGGAAATGGAAGATTTTTCTTTTGATTACATGAATGAAAGTGATATAATAATTTTTGTTGATATAGCACCAACACTAAGTCTATATAATAAAATAAAAGAACTTAACAAAGAAGTATATATATTCGACCATCACGAAACTTCTTTTAATATTTTAAAAGATATTGTAACAGAAAATTATTATTATTCCGAAGTATTTTGTGGTGCAAAAGTATTTTTTGACGCTTTAACAAAAGGGAAAAGATATAATAAAGTCCTTTCTCAAATGGTAGAACTCTGTAATGTTTATGATACATGGCAAAAAACTTCTCTATTATGGAAAACTGCAAAAGATTTGAATAATGTAATGTTTGGCTATGTTAATTGGGCTACAGACAAAGATAATCCAAAAAAGTTTGATAAATTTATTGAAGAACAACTTAATAAAATTAAAACTGGAAGATTCTTTTATTTTACTTCTTATGAAGAGGATAAAATTAAATTAGCCATAAAAAAAGAACAGGATGCTCTTAGACAAGCAAGGACATGTTTAAAACATAGAATAGATAATCAAGGAAATAATTACATATACTTAGAAATAAATTCCAAAATTAGTTATGTGAGTAATCAACTTTTAGAAGAAATGGAAAAAGTAAAATATGTAATAGGTCATTCAACTTATGAAGATAGTAATGGAATAAAACCACAAATATCTTTAAGAACTATAAATGATAGAAATATTGATGTATCAAAAATAGCTGAAAGATGGGGTGGTGGTGGACATCCTTGCAGTTCGGGTGTATTGTTTAAAGACCTTGCTGATTTTATCAGATTACAGAAAGGGTTAATCCATTTGATTTGAAAAAATATCTTGACAATGTACTTTAATATTTTAGAGTGAATTAAGAAAGGAGAAAGACAAGTGAAAGATCATAGATTTTTAGGTCATATATTAAATTATGACTGTGAAAAAGACATTATAACTATTAAAGTAGATTTTCTTGATATGGAGAAACAGGAAATTATAGAGCAAATAGCAAAAGAGAAAACTATATTTTCTTTTTGTTTTTCAAGACCTTTTAGAAAATCAAAAGCATACTATCAATTAAAATATTATTTCAAATTACTAAAACAAATTGTAATCGGTTTTGGTGTAACGCCTTCTTCCGAAGTAATTAAGTCACTTGACAATGAGCATAAAAAGCGATGTTTTCCGTCACAGAATATTGATTTAGGTAATCAAGTAATTCCAGTGGTTAAGTCTAAAGCGGATATGACATTTGAAGAAATGAAATACTTGACTGATGAGCTTAAAGACACTTATTCGGAAATTTTGATACAAGAGGAGTTTGAAGGTGAAGGAAATTAAAAAGTATATTGAAAAAGTAGAAGATGGTGAAATAGTACTTTATGATAATCCTGAATACATTAAATATAAAGTAGAAAAGCTTTATGAAGTATATTTGAAAAAAAGTGGAATCCCTCAATACTATTGGAATATCAATTTTGAAGATTATGTAGGGGATAAAAATTCTAAAGCTTTCAAAATGTTATATAATTATGCAAATAACATTTTAGATAAAAAATATGATTTTGTAAATTTATACATTCAGGGTTCTTCGGGAACGCAGAAAACTGCAATTGGGATAAATATTCTAAAATCTGCTATGAAGCAAGGACTAAGAGCTAAATTTATTCTTGCAGGACAATTGATTAATAAATTAATGAAATTACAATCATATAATGTAGATGACAGAATCCAAGAAGAAGTAAATCTTATAAGAGATGCAGATATTATACTTGTAGATGATATATTTGATTCAGAAAAAAGTCTATATTGGAAAGGTGAAAGTAATAGTCTTATTATAAGTGAGTGGGACACGTTTTTCCGTGATATGATTGCACAAGGAAAAAAAATAATATTAACAAGTAATTTTAGTTTAGAAATAATTCAACAGAAATATGGGGATTATCTTTATGAATTAATTCATAGAAATTTTAAAGAAATTGAACTAAGAGATAGTGTAAAAGAAAAAAGAAAACTAACAGTAGAAGGGGCGTTTGATGATAAATAATCGAATTAAAAAAAAGTATATTTTAAAGTGTATGTGTTCATCTCCTAACCATAAAATCTTTTTAACAAAGGAATATTCTGGTATAGGTTTTATAAGTATAGTTAAAAACTTTTCAGAAAAATCTTCATTTTGGGAAAGAGTAAAATCGGCAATTAAATATGTTCTTTCCGAAGAAGAACCTATGATAGATAAAGAATTTGTAATTAGGAAAGAAGATGTAATTAAACTTGAAAATTTTGTGATAGACTTGAAAGAATCTGATATTTATAGATAAGGAGGATATATGAGTGTAGGATGTGTTAAGATTTATGAGGATAAAATTGTTTTAGGTACTGATAGTATTATAGTTTATGGTGGTTCACAAGAAAAGAAAAAGGATGCAAAAATTAAGAAAATAGATGAAAACTTTGGTTTTGTTTCAACAGGTGTTGTAAAAGAAATTGAATTTTTCTTTATTTTTTGTAAAACACACAAACCTTCTCATAATACTATAGAAGGTATCATTGATTATTTTTTTGAATTTTCTATTTGGAAAAAGAAAAAAATAGATGATGATAAAATAGAAAATACATACATAATTGTTTATGAAGGTAAAAGTTATTATTTTTATGATTATGACGTTACTCCTATAAATGATTATAGTGCTATTGGGGCAGGATGGCAATATGCTACAACCTCCCTTTATTTAGGACATGATGTAGAAGAAGCTATAAAAACAGCTTGTGAACTTTCTATATATTGTGAACTCCCTTCAAACATTATTGAATTTAAAAAGGAAACATCAAAATGATACAACATACTTTTATTGATTATCCACACCCTGAAAAAGACGCAGTAATATATTATATGTCAGGTTGCCAACATAATTGCTTAAATTGTCATTCTCCTGAATTACAGGAGTTTGAACGATATAGTAGACCTATAATGGATACTATAGACTTACTAAGTAAAGCACTTCAAAAATATAAAACTAACAATTTAGTTATTTCGGGTGGTGACTGCTTACACCCTTATAACCTTCAATTAACAAAATGCTTATGTAATTGGTTTAAAAAAATACAGTATATTAATATTTGCCTTTATACAGGATTCGACATTGAATATATAGAAAAATGTGGTATAGTTAATTTTGATTTTATAAAAGGTGGAAAATACATTGAAAAATTAAAGCAAAAGTCTGAAAAGACTGATGAATATATTCAGTTCGCTTCTAAGAATCAGTTTTTAATTGATACTAATAAAAATGTCATCTCTAAAAATGGCAGATATGTTTTTCCAAAAAATTAAATAATAAAGAGGGTGGTTAATGTATATTAAACAGGATTATGATGATGGTTTTGAACATTTGATGCTTGACTTAAAAGAAAAATATCCTAAAGCAATTTTTGAACTTAGTGGTATAAGTGTAGAAGATTTAGACCATACAAAATTCGCTAAAAAATATTTCTCAAAAAAGAATGTAGCGGATGCCTCAGTAGATGCAAATGCTAATGTTCAGATTAAAAATATAGCAACATTTATGGTAGAAAGACATAAGGGTTCAGATAAACTTGACTCTCTTTTCCTTTTTTGGAAAACAGCCAAAAAACTTTTTAGTGAAAGAGAAGCAAATATTCTGATTGAAAAAGAAATAAATAAAGACTTAAATGTTCAAGATTGTGGGAATTTCTTTCTTCCTTATTGTATAGCTTTTGATACTTATGATTTATTATTGAAAGGACTTCCATTCGTTACAAATTATCCAAGTGCTCCTGCAAAGCATTCAGATGTGTTTTGGCAACACACAGTACAGCTTCTACAATCAGCCGCTCCTCAGATGATGGGGGCTACTGCTATTCCTAATTTTATTGTAATTTATTCTGCATTACTAAAATATGATTCTCTCAATGAAGAATACCCAATACCAAATTATAATACACATAAAAAATTATTTGAAAGATATGTAACACAGCGATTTCAAGAATTGGTGTTCACTCTTAATCAACCTTTGAGACAAGTTCAAAGTACATTTTCAAATATAACTATATTTGATTCTTTTTTTATGAAAGAATTGTGTTCTAAATATATAGTTAATGACACCTTAATTGATTCTGATTTTGCAATGTATATTCAAAAATTATTTTTGCTTACTGTAAAAGAATTGAATAAAAAACAGATAGGTACCTTTCCTATTTTAACAGCACAATTTAAAAAAGATGAAAATGGTGAAGTTGAAGATACTGAATTTCTTGATTTAATTGCAGAAGTAAATTTAGATAGTGCTCATTTGAACATATACTCTGATGTAAGTTTGACCTCGTTAAGTTCCTGCTGTTTTGATGGTGAACAAAAGATACTTGTAAAAAGTTCAACAAAGGGTGTGTTTCTTACTTCTTTTGAAGATTTTAAAAATCTCCCATATACAGGAAATAAAGAAAATTTAAAAATAGCACACAATGGCAATTGGGTGACAGGTAAATTCTTGGAAATACCAAGAAGTAATAAATTAATGTATAAAATTACAACAGTCAATAATAAAGAACTTTTGGTTACCTCGGATCATAAGCACTTAACAACGGAAGGTGACAAAATAACTTCAAATCTTACAGAAAGTGACTATCTTGTTTTTTCTAACAGACCTTTTTCTGCTATTCCTGAAAATAATCAGAATTTAACTTATGAACAGGGTGTGCTGATTGGGGCTTATTTGGGGGATGGTAGTAGAAGAAAGTTAAAGGATGTTAATTCGGCAAGTGTTTACTTTTCGTTAAATAAAGATAAGTATGAAAAACTTCTTACTTTGTTTAAAAAAGCCTTGAATGATTTTGGGGTGGACTCACATATTTGTTTGGCTACACCATATAACAATGTTTATCCTGTTCAGATAACATCTTTAAAACTTTTTGATATTTTAAATTATTGGGTATCAGGAAATTATTGTTATACTAAGGAAATAAATTTAAATTGTTTAACACAAAATGAAGAATTTAGAAAGGGGATTATAGACGGTATTTATTTAACAGATGGTGGTAATTCTAATAGAATTTATACTACTTCTAAAAATTTAGTAAATCAGC
>ERZ795058.3320-NODE-3320-length-17106-cov-5.734502_pt1 | contig 17106 bp, 16 predicted proteins | sample MGYA00375142_ERZ795058 | MGnify/ENA primary metagenome ERZ795058 (study PRJEB30187, sample SAMN05720210) | activated sludge metagenome | isolation source: anaerobic digester from wastewater treatment plant | place: Japan | collected 2015-04-20 ... | reverse complement strand
GAGGGCTATCCCAAGAAGGACGGCTACGCGCCGCGCTACGGCGACGGCCCGAAGAAGGAAGGCTACCCGAAGAAGGACGGCTTCCAGAAGCGCGAGGGCTTCGACAGGGGCGCGAAGCATCAGGATAAGGGCTTTTCCGGGGACGGGAAGCCGTATTACCGCAAGCCGGGGCAGGGCGGGTCGAACGCGCCCAACGAGCGCGACGGCAGGCCGCAGCGCGAGCAGGAGCGCAAGCCGCAGGCGGCGCCGGCCGAGCGCGAGGATGTTGTCAGGGACGAGCTCCCTTACCTCGTGATGGGACGGAACGCCGTGCGGGAATCCGTCAAGAGCGGCAGGAGCATCGACAAAATACTCGTTTCGAAGGAGCCGGACGGTTCGCTTCGCGAGATCATGGGCTTCGCGCGCGACAGGAACATCCGCGTGGACGAGGTCGAAAAGGCGAAGCTCGACGAGCTGTGCATGCCCTTCGGCCACGGCGGCAAAACAGGCAACCACCAGGGCATCGTCGCGCAGGTGCCGGGCGTCGAGTACTGCGAGCTTTCCGACATGCTCAATGCCGCCAGGGAGAAGAACGAGAAGCCCTTCATCATACTGCTCGACGGCATCGAGGACCCGCACAACCTCGGTTCCATCATACGAAGCGCGGTCTGCGCGGGCGCGCACGGCGTGGTGATCCCCAAGCGCCGCTCGGCCTCGGTGACCGCCGCCGCATGCAAGGCGAGCGCGGGCGCGACGGAATACTGCAGGGTCGCGCGCGTTTCAAACCTCTCGGGCGCCATAGACCGCCTCAAGGACGACGGGCTTTGGATCTGCGGCGCGGATATGGAGGGCAAGCCCATGGCGGAGGTCCGCATGGAGGGCGCGCTCGCGCTCGTCATCGGCGGCGAGGGCGAGGGCATATCGCGGCTCGTGCGGGAAAAGTGCGATTTCCTCGCGAAAATTCCGCTGTGCGGGCCCATCGACTCGCTCAACGCCTCGGTCGCCGCGGCGATACTGATGTTTGAAAAGAGAAGGCAGGACGGGGCGGCGAAATGACCGACTACGCGGCGCTCACCGACGAGGCGCTCGTGGCCGTCTCCCACGCGGGGGACGAGCTTGCCGACGAGGAGCTCATCGAGCGCTACAAAAACATGGTGCGCATCAAATCGCGCCCGTATTTCCTCATCGGCGCGGACCGCGAGGATCTCGTGCAGGAGGGGATGATCGGGCTGTTTAAAGCCGTGCGCGATTATTCCGGAGGACACGAGATGAGCTTCCGCTCGTTCGCGGACATGTGCGTGCACCGGCAGATCATCACGGCCATCAAGCGCGCCACGCGGAAGAAGCACGCGCCGCTCAACACCTACGTTTCCATCTACCGCAACGAGGACGAGGAGCGCGAGAGGCCGCTCATAGACACCATGCCGACCTCGCGCACCGAGAACCCGGAGGAGCTCTTCATCTCGCGCGAGTCGCTCGAGGGCATGCGCGGCATGCTCGAGGATATGCTCTCGCCGCTTGAAAAGCGCGTGCTCGACCTCTTTCTGGACGGGCGCTCGTATCAGGAGATCGCCGAGACCATCGCCCGCGGCCCCAAAACCGTGGACAACGCGCTGCAAAGGATCAAAAAGAAGCTCGAAGCGTACCTGGAACGGAACAGGTAATTGACCAATTGACAATTGGCAGTTGTAAATTGACAATCAAAAACGCCGCCTGCGGGCGGGAATGAAAAACGCTGTTGCTCGAAAAGACGCTCCCGTTGCATTTCACGATGAAATCCTGTATAATTCCTGCGCGAGAGGAGGGATGGAGCATGGCGTTCATTCCGAGGCAAAAGCTTTCAAAGAAGGCGAAGCGCGCGCTCGATCTGAAAAAGCGCGCGACGTGGGACGGCCTCAATCCCGTCACCAGGCGCACGGAGAACAAAAAGGCGTACGACCGCAAAAGGCCCGCGGGTTTCGACGAGGATCGACCCGGCGGGCCTTTTCATATATGAGGACGAGGATCGGCCCGGCGGGCTTTTTCCTTTTATAAGGCGGATGTGATATAATAAATGGAAAATGCAGGAGGACGCGTATGAACGTTTCAGATGCCATCCGCTCCCGCAGAAGCGTGCGAAAGTATAAAAACGACACTGTTCCCGACGGGCACATCCGGCTGATACTCGAGGCCGCCATGGCGGCGCCGAGCGCGTGCAACACGCGGCCGTGGGAGTTCGTCGTCGTCACGAACGAAGACGCGCGCAAAAAGCTCGCGCAGGTCCATCCCTTCGCCAAGCACGCGGCGCACAGCCCCGCCGTCGTCGTCATCTGCGCGCTGCCCGAAACGCAGGGGCGCGTGGCGGACGGCTTCTTCCCGCAGGATTGCGGCGCGGCCGCGCAGAACATATTGCTTCAGGCGGCGGAGCTCGGCTACGGCACCTGCTGGTGCGGCGTTTATCCCAAGGAAAAGCTGATCGACGCCGTGCGCGAGGCGCTCGACATCAGGAGTCTGCCGTTCTGCCTGATCACCCTCGGCCTGCCCGACGAGGCGCCCGCTGCGCGCGGCTTTTACGAGGAGGCGAAAGTACGCTTCATCCGCTGAAAGCCCGCGCCGAAAATTCACGATGATTTCGCTTCCGAAACCGGGTTTGATGTGATATACTACATCAAATAAATTTAACTGACCCAAAAAATTATTTAGGAAAGGCGGCATCCATGAGGCAGCAGGAGCTCATCCGCGCGGCGCTCGAGGGCAAGGCGACCTTCGTCATCAAGAACGCGAACGTGGTCAACGTATTCACCAACGAGATCCTGCGCGCGGACGTCGCGCTCTACCACGACGTGATCGTCGGCGTGGGCAAATACTCCTGCGAAAACGAGTACGACGCCGGGGGCGCGTACCTGACGCCCGGCTTCATAGACGCGCACGTGCACATCGAAAGCTCCATGGTGATTCCCTCGAGCTTCATGAAGGTCATCATGCCCTTCGGCACGACCACCATCATCGCCGACCCGCACGAGATCGCCAACGTCTGCGGCGTGCCGGGATTCCGCGCGATGTACAAGCTCACGGACGATTTGCCGCTTCGCGTGTTGTTCATGATGCCCTCCTGCGTGCCCGCGACCCCGTTCGAGCGAAGCGGGGCGAAGCTCGTGGCCGAGGATATGGAGCAGTTCCTCCACAAGAGCCGCGTGCTGGGCCTGGGCGAGGTCATGGATTACGTCAGCGTCGTGGGCGCGGAGCAGGAGATGCTCGACAAACTCCGCCTGTTCGACGGCAAGCCCATAGACGGCCACGCGCCGCTGCTTTCGGGCAACGCGCTCAACGCCTACCGCGCGGCTGGCCCCGCGACGGACCACGAATGCTCGAACTTCGACGAGATTATGGAGAAGCTGCGCGCGGGCATGCGCGTGATGATCCGCATCGGCTCCGCGGCCAACGACATGCAGGAGATACTGCGCCGCGTCGTCAAAGAAAAGCTGCCCACCGAAAACCTCATGTTCTGCACCGACGACAAGCACATCGAGGACATCCGCCGCGAGGGCCACATCAACTGCAACGCGCGTCTCGCGGTCCAATGCGGCATACCGCCGGTCGAGGCCGTCAAGATGGCCTCGTGGAACGCCGCGCGCGCCTATAACATCCGCCAGCTCGGCGCCATCGCCCCGGGCTATAAGGCCGACATGGCGCTTTTCGAGGACCTCGAGGAGTTCAGGGTCAAGCAGGTATTCACGCGCTTCGGCGCGCCGTATGATCCGGCGGCGCCGCTGCCCACGCCGATCCTGCCGCCGCAGGTGTTCGAGAGCGTGCACATACGCCCCGTCACGACCGCCATGCTGGAGCTTCGCTGCCGGGAGGAAGCGCCCGTCATCCAAATGGTCGAGCATCAGCTCATGACCAGGCTCGCGCGCCGCAAGGTCCCCCGGGACGCCGAGGGCCGCTTCACGCCGGGCGACGGACTTGTGAAACTCGCCGTCGTCGAGCGGCACCACGCCACGGGCGGCATGGCGGTGGGCATACTCGAGGGGCTCGGCATCCGCAACGGCGCCGTCGCCTCGACGGTCGCGCACGACAGCCACAACCTCGTCGTCGCGGGCGACAACGACCGGGATATGCTCACGGCCATCGAATCGCTGCATGAGTGCGGCGGGGGATACTGCGTCGTAAGCCGCGGCGTGGTGCTCTCGCGGCTGCCGCTGCCCATCGCGGGCCTTATGACGGACGCGCCGGTCGATTCGGTGCTCGAGATCCAGCGCGCGCTGCTCGAGGCCGCGCATTTCCTCGGCGCGAAACAGGACAGCGACCCGCTCATCGCGCTCTCATTCCTCGCGCTGCCGGTCATACCCGAGGCGCGGCTCACGGACAGGGGGCTTTTCGACGTGACGAAAATGCGCTTCGTGCCTTACGAATGAAAGAAACGTTGAAAAAACGCAAACCATAAGAAGACGCACGCGGCGGGGAACCCGCGCGCTGCGCGCGCCGTCGCCGGACGGCCGCACAAAAGGAGGAACCGAATGGCTGTTGGAGTCAGCGAAAAGCGCGTCGACGCCTTTGACAAGGTCACGGGGCGCGCGAAGTACACGGACGACCTCGCGGACAAATCCGCGCTGATCGTCAAGATTTTCCGCTCGAGCGTGGCGCACGGGCTTGTCAAGAGCATCGATACGAGCGAAGCGGAGAAGATACCGGGCGTCGTTAAAATCGTGACCTGCTTCGACGTGCCGGATAGGCCCATCCCCACGGCGGGGCATCCGTGGAGCCTGGACCTGGGCCATCAGGACATCGCGGACAGGCTTCTTCTGAACCGCCACGTGCGCTATTACGGGGACGACGTGGCCGCGGTCATCGCGCAGAACGAGATCGCGGCGACGCGGGCCGTGCGCGCGATCAAAGCCGAATACGAGGAATACCCGTTCGTGCTCGATCCGCTCGAGGCCATGAAGGACGGCGCGCCGCAGCTCCACGAGAAGTTCGGGAACAACATACTGGCCCACACTTCCTACGAGGACGGCAACTACGAGGAAGCCATCAAAGAGCCGGGGCTTCTGCGCTTTGAAAAATGGTACGACACGCCCACCGTCCAGCACTGCCACATCGAGAACCACATCTGCTACGCCTGGGAGGAGGCGGGCAAGGTCAACGTCGTCTCGAGCACGCAGATCCCGCACATCGTGCGCCGCGTGGTCGGCCAGGCGCTTGGCATCGAGTGGGGCAAGGTCAGGATCGTCAAGCCCTACATCGGCGGCGGCTTCGGCAACAAGCAGGACGCGCTCTACGAGCCGCTGTGCGCCTATCTTTCCACAAAGGTCGGCGGCAGGCTCGTCAAATACGACATGACGCGCGAGGAAACCTTCGCCTGCACGCGCGTGCGCCACGCCATACGCTACCACATCACCACGCACGTGCGGCCGGACGGCACCTTCGTCGCGGGCAGGCTCGAGGCGTTTTCCAACCAGGGCGCGTACGCGAGCCACGGCCACGGCATCGTCGCCAAGGGCGCGGGCGCGTACCGCCAGCTCTACCGCTACCGCGGCGCGTGCAAGGGCGACGCGTACACCATCTACACCAACACCGCCGCCTCGGGCGCCATGCGCGCCTACGGAATCCCGCAGATCACCTTCGCGCTCGAAAGCCATGTGGACGACATCGCGAAAGCACTCGGCATGGAGCCGGTGGCGCTGCGGCGGCTCAACATGATGGAGGTCGGCTACGTCGATCCCTTCTCGAAGAACGAGAACTATTTCGACAGCTTCAATCAGTGCATGGAAAAGGGCATGGCTTACCTCGATTACGAAAAAAAGCGCAAGGAGTACGCAAACCAGACCGGCCCCGTGCGCCGGGGCGTGGGCATGGCGATCTTCTGGTACAACACCGCCGTGTGGCCGATATCGCTCGAAAGCTCCTCCTGCCGCATGGTGCTCAACCAGGACGGCTCCATACAGCTCCAGCTTGCGGAAACCGAGATCGGCCAGGGCGCGGACACGGTGTTCGCGCAGATGGCGAGCGAAACGCTCTCGATCCCCTTCGAGAACGTGCATGTGATAAGCAGCCAGGATACCGATATCACCCCGTTCGGCACGGGCGCGTACGCCTCGCGGCAGACGTATATGGGCGGCTTTTCCATTAAGCAGACCGCCCTCCTGCTCAAAAGCCGCCTGCTCGCTTACGCGCAAAATGTCACGCGCATGCCCGTAAGCTCGCTCGACCTCGTCGACGGGCACATCGTCAACGTCAACAGCGGCCGGGCGCTGCTCTCGCTCAAGGATCTCGCGCTCGAGGCGTTCTACAACACCGATCGCAGCGAGCACATCACGGCCGAGAGCACTTACCAGGCCAAGTCCAACGCGTATTCCTTCGGCTGCACCTTCGCGGAGGTCGAGGTGGATATACCGCTGTGCAAGGTCAAAATACTCAGCATCGTCAACGTGCACGACTGCGGCATGCTCATCAACCCCGCGCTCGCCGAGGCGCAGGTGCACGGCGGAATGAGCATGTCCATCGGCTACGGCATGTCGGAGCAGCTGCTCTACGATCCCAAGACGGGCAGGCCGCTCAACGACAACCTGCTCGATTACAAGCTCTCGACCACCATGGACCACCCGCACCTCGAGGCGCAGTTCGTCGAGAACTACGAGCCCACGAGCGCGTACGGCACCAAGGCGCTCGGCGAGCCGCCCGCGACCAGTCCCGCGGCGGCGCTTCGCAACGCCATACTGCACGCGACCGGCGTCGCCCTGGACGCCGCGCCCATGAATCCGCACAGGCTCTTCGCGCGCTTTCGCGAAGAAGGCCTCGTATAAGGAGGAATCGCCATGTACGATATGAAAGCCTTGTATGAGGCGAAATCCGTTCCCGACGCCATATCGCTTCTTCAGGAACATCCCGGCGCGAGGATACTCGCGGGCGGCAGCGACGTGCTCGTGCAGTTGCGCGAGGGCAAGCTCGCGGGGCTCGAGTTCGTGAGCATCTTTAAGCTCGACGAGCTGCGCGGCGTGAGCCTGGAGCAGGACGGAACCATGCGCATACTGCCGCTGACGAGCTTTTCCCACGTCGCGCGCGATCCCATCGTCAACCGGTGCGTCAGGGTGCTCGCCGAGGCGGTCGACAAGGTCGGCGGCCCGCAGGTCCGAAACATCGGCACCATAGGCGGCAATATCTGCAACGGCGTCACGAGCGCGGACTCCGCCTCGACGCTCGTCGCCTACGACGCCGTCGTCGAGGTCACGGGGCCGGAAGGGGTAAGGCAGCTTCCCATAAGCGAGTGGTACGTCGGCGCGGGCAAGGTCGCGCTGCGCCCCGCGGAACTGTTGACGGCCATACTCATCAAAAAGGAGAGCTACGAGGGCTACGCGGGGTTCTACATCAAATACGCCATGCGAAACGCCATGGACATCGCGACGCTCGGCTGCTCGGTGAACGTGAAGCTCTCCGGGGATAAAAAGACCGTCGCCGACGCGCGCGTCGCCTACGGCGTGGCGGGCCCCGTGCCTATGCGCGCGAAGTCCGCCGAGGAAGCGGCCCGGGGAAAGCCCGTGTCGGAGGAAACCGTCGAGGCGGCGGCCCAAGCCGCGCTCGCGGACGTCAACCCGAGGACGAGCTGGCGCGCGACCAAGGAATTCCGGCTGCACCTCGTTGAGGAACTCGCGCGGCGCGCACTCAAGGAAGCCATCAACAGAGCGGGAGGTGAAATCTGATGCCGCAGATGCAGCTTGTCAAATGCACCATCAACGGGAAGGCGACGGAAACCACGGTCGACGTGCGCGCGTCCCTCACGGATATGCTCAGGAACGACTACCGCCTGACTTCGGTCAAAAAAGGCTGCGAGGTCGGCGAGTGCGGGGCGTGCAACGTCATCATCGACGGGGAGTGCTTCAACTCCTGCATCTACCTCGCCGTTTGGGCGGACGGAAAAAGCATCATGACGCTCGAGGGCCTCATAGGGCCGGACGGGGAACTTTCGGACATCCAGCAGGCGTTCATCGACGAGGCGGCCGTCCAGTGCGGCTTCTGCACGCCGGGCTTCATCATGACCGCGTGGGAGCTGCTCGAGAGCGGGAAGGAATATACGCGCGACGAGCTGCGAAAGCTGCTCGCGGGGCATCTGTGCCGCTGCACGGGATACGAGAACATCATCAACGCCGTCGAAACGACGATGAAAAAGCGCCTGGGGAAGGCGTAAGGCGAATGGGAGCGGCCCGCCGCACACGCGGCGGGCCGCGGTTTTCGGATGCATCCCGGAAATCTTATGATTGCGCCGCTTGCCATTTGCGGCAAATTGCGTATAATAAAAGTAGGGATTTCCCTACTTTCCCTATTTTGCTTCGGGATAAGGAGGCTTGGCATGGAGAACATAATCGTGGACAATGCGAAGGTTATGGCAAAAGGGCAGATCACGCTGCCCAAGGATATCCGCGCCCTGCTCGGCGTCACAACCGGGGACAGGGTGACCCTGGTGTGCGACGGAAACCGCGTCTACCTGATGAACTCAGCCATCTACGCCATGCAGATGCTGCAAAAGAACATGGCGGGCGAGGCCGAAAAAGCGAACCTCTCCCGTGAGGAAGAGATCGACGCTTTGCTCAAGGATGTGCGCTCGGAGTTCGAGGGCATATGAGGGTTATTCTATGAAAAGGGTTGAACAAGCAGTCACACATATAAAGAATGCAATAGATCAAAAAACCATATTAGAAGTAGCGTGCGGCTGTGCCGAATTCTCAATTTCTGCATCAAAATTTGCTAAGCAGGTTAATTGTATCGATTTAGAAGGCAAAAGACTTTCTCCGGCATGGGAAACGGTTCCAAATATGCAATTTGACATAATGGATGCCGCGAATATGCTATTCAAGTCGAACACTTTTGATACTATTATCGTATACAACGCTCTCGAACATATTAGGTATAACCTCGAGAACATTTTGAAGGAATGCCGGAGAGTATTGCGCCATGACGGAAATATTTATATTATTAGCTCTTATAAAATGGATAAAGCAATAATTGAAGAATATTTAATTCCAATACTAAAGGAAAATCCAATTGATTTTTGTAGCGATATAGTCCCGCCATTTTATTATATTAGGTTTAATTCTATGTTTGTCCCGAAAGAAACGCCTTTTACCTGACAAGGCTCGCGCTCGCAGCGGAAGGATTATGCCGCGCCGCGTACCGCAAACCGGTAAACATTCTATAACAATTCGTCCCGGCAGTGACATATGCCGCCGGGATACGCTATAATATTCTCTAGATCGGTAATTTTCCCCAAAGGAGCTTCATATGTGCGGAATCGTCGGATACATCGGCGGCAAACAGGCCGCCCCCTTGCTTTTGCAGGGGCTTGAAAAACTCGAGTACCGCGGGTACGACTCGGCGGGCCTCGCCGTGGTGGACGCGGGGAACGGCGGGATCATCGTCAAAAAAGCGCGGGGCAGGCTCAGCGCGCTGAAGAAAATGACGGATTGCGGCAAATCCATCCCCGGCATACTCGGCATCGGCCACACGCGCTGGGCGACCCACGGCGAGCCCAACGACGTCAACTCGCATCCGCATCTGTCGCGCTCGGGCCGCGTGGCGCTCGTGCACAACGGCATCGTCGAGAACTACGCGGAGCTGAGGCAGTATCTTTGCGAGCAGGGCTACGGTTTCGTTTCAGATACGGACACCGAGGTCGTCGTGCAGCTCATCGACCATTACTACGAAAACGACCCGGTCGCGGCCGTGCGCCGGGCCGCGGATCAACTGCGCGGCTCGTTCGCGCTGGGCATCGTCTTTGCAGACCGGCCCGACCTGTTCATCGCGCTTCGCAAGGACAGCCCCCTGATCGTGGGACTCGGCGAGGGCGAGAACTTCATCGCCTCCGACGTTCCGGCGCTGCTCGCGCACACGCGCCGCGTGATCCGTTTGGGCGAGCGGGAGATGGCCGTCGTCACGCGCGAGGGCGTGACGGTATACGACCACTTCGGCGTGAAACTCGAGCCCGAGGTGTTGGAAATCACATGGGACGCCGAGAGCGCCGAAAAGGGCGGCTACGAGCACTTCATGTTGAAGGAGATCATGGAGCAGCCCGACGCCGTGCGCCGGACGATCGCGCCGCGCGTGCGGGGCGACTTTACCATCGAGCTCGGCCTTCGAAGGCTCACCGACGACGTGCTGCGCAGCCTCGATCGCATCTGCATCGTGGCGTGCGGCTCCTCCTACCACGTGGGCATGGTCGCGCGCTACGCCATAGAGCGCATGGCGCGCGTGCCGGTCACGGTGGCGCTCGCCTCGGAATTCCGCTACGACAACCCGATGATCGGCCCCGAAACGCTCGTGATCATCATCAGCCAGAGCGGGGAGACGCTCGACACGCTCTTCGCCCTAAGGGAGGCCAAGGAGCGCGGCGCGCGGGTACTCTCCATCGTCAACGTCGTGGGCTCGTCCATCGCCGTCGAGAGCACAGACGTGCTCTATACCTGGGCCGGGCCGGAGATCGCCGTCGCCACGACCAAGGCGTACAGCACGCAGCTTGCCCTGATGCAGCTTTTTACGCTCTATCTCGGGCGCGTGCGCGGCAGGCTCACCGACCTCGAGGCCAGGGAGGAGGTGCGCTCCCTGCTCGCCACGGGCGACAAGCTCGCGGAGCTGTTGAAGGATACTTCCCATCTCCAGTACCTCGCCTCGCTCTACTTCAACCGCAGGGATATCTTCTTCATGGGGCGCAACATCGACTACGCGCTCGCGCTCGAGGGCTCGCTCAAATTGAAGGAGATTTCCTACATCCACTCCGAGGCCTACGCCGCGGGAGAGCTCAAGCACGGCACGATCTCCCTGATCGAGCCGGGCACGCTCGTGGTCGCGCTGTGCACGGGGACGAAGCTCCATGAGAAAATGCTCAGCAACATCCGCGAGGTCAAGGCGCGCGGGGCGACGGTCATCGCGCTCACGACGAAGCCCATCCCCCTCGACCCGAACCATCCCAACGCGAACCCCGACCACATCATAGAGCTTCCCGCGTGCTGCGAGCTGTGCGCGCCGAGCCTGTCGGTCGTGCCGCTGCAACTGCTCGCCTATTACGTGGCCCTCCTCAAGGGCTGCGACATCGATAAGCCCAGGAACCTCGCCAAGAGCGTGACGGTCGAGTGAGACGGGAGTAATTGACAATCGGATTGATTCCAACGCCCGTCGCTTTCACGGCAAAGGGCGTTTTCGTTCGTTGTAGGGGCGGATATCATCCGCCCGCGTATGAGAATAAACCGTCAGGATGATTGCACAGGCGGATATCATCCGCCCGCGTATGAGAATAAACCGTCAGGATAATTGCACAGGCGGATATCATCCGCCCGCGTATGAGAATAAACCGTCAGGATGATTGCACAGGCGGATATCATCCGCCCGCGTTGCTCTTTTTCCCCTTGCCCGCGAACAGCTTCTTTGCCAGAAGAATCCCCGCGGCGCCCAAAAAGATTTCCGCCGCGGCGTAGAGCGCGACCGCGAAGAGCACCGCGTACCAGGCGAAGCCGCCGGCCGCGGACCCGCCCGAAGCGGGCAGGCCGGCTTTGGCGATCCATTGGCAGCCGAAGAAACACAGCGCCGCGAGCGCCAGGCCCGCCGCGACGCGCGGCCACAGCGCGCGCGCCCACAGCGCCGCCCAAAGCAGCAGCAGCCCCCCGAAGAGCACGAACGGGAACAGCTCGAGCGGCATCAGATAGTCGAACAGGAATTCTCCGTCTGCCGCGGCGGCGTAGACGGAAGTCGCGACGGCGAACAGGACCGGCAGCAACACGAGCGCCGTTCCGGTCACAGCCAACGCTTTTTTGGCGGCGATCCCCTTTTTCATGGCGCGGCTCCTTTCCCCGCAGGTCGGTCGGTTTGAGGAAGTGTTCGGACTTGGTTTATTTTATCACGCCCCGCGCCGCGAAAATACCACAAGAGCATGATATCCGCTCCCGCGGCGAATGAAAAACGGCCCTCGCTCGAGAAAGCGAAGGCCGCTGGAATCCATCCGATTGTCAATTGGCCATTGTCCTCATCCCGCGTACGGCAGATTGCTGAACAGCTCATCCTCCGGCACGCCGTCGATCGTAAAGCCCCAGGTGTCCGGGTCGCTGTTGCGCGCGAGCAGGATCGTGCCCGTCGTGCCGTCCTCGGTGATGAAGTGCATATAGGTTTCGCCGTCCGTGTCGAGCGGCACGAGGCGCGTTCCCACGGGCAGCGTCGTGGGCGCGTTCGCGCCGTCGAGCGTCACCGGGAACTCGGCCGCGGTGATGGCGGACCAATCCCAGTCCTCCGCGGTATAGTCCGAGCTGTCGTAGATCCAGACGCTGCCGGGCGCGCGCTCGAGGCCGAAGCCGCCCGCCTTCATACGGTATTGCGCGGTGCACCACCAGGAGCCGAGGATATCCACGGTGTTGCATATGGTGACGGCGCCGCCCTCGATCCGATCCACCGAGCCGAATACGGTGGGAAAAACATAATCGTATTCGTAATCCGGTATATAAGCGGGATCGCCCGCGGTGAGCGCGCCCGCGTCGTAGCGGAACAGCCACGTATCGTAATCGCTCGAGCAGATGTCCCCGCTGACGAACAGCTCCACGAGGCCGTCGCCGTCGATGTCATACGCGTACGCCGCGCTTATGCCGCCCATGATCTCCAGGTCCGCGCTCGCGTCGCTTCCGTCGTCGGATGTAACGCGCAGCGTGGTGTAGTTGACGTAGTCCTCGCCGTCGTACTGCTCCTCAAAGCCGACGCGCTCAATCAGGCCGTCGCCGTTGAGGTCCATCTCGAGGGTCATCGTCTCGAGAAAATCCACGGGCGCGGCAACCGGGGCGGCCGTCTGCGGGGCCGCGGTCTCGGCGGGCGCCGTCGGCGCGGGCGTTGCGGCGCCGCCGCCGGCGGTTCCGGGCGCGGAGGTCGGCCCGTCTTTGCCGCCTCCGTCGAGCAAGCCGCCGACGAGGTTGGCGAGCATCATGCATCCCGTAAGGGAAAGCGCCAGCGCGGCGCAGAGCAAAACGGCAAGAAGCTTTTTCATAGACGCCCCCTTATAAGTCGATCACGAAACGGCGTTTATTCTTTATATGATTGTAACGCGCAAGCCGGGAAAAGGTTGCGCCGCGAAACGGCGCTTCAGCTGATGACGCCGCCGTCGTATACGGGCACGACGTCGGTGATGTCCTGCGTGAAGCAATACTTCACGTCGTCCTCGAAGCCCAGGCGCACCAGGCGCGAATAATGGTCGGTCACGGAAAGGTCGGCGCGGCCTTCGCGCCAGTCGGCATAAAGCATGCAGCAGACCATGGTGAAGTCCGTGGGCGTGAGCGGCTTGCCGGAGACGCCGTTCATCGCCGCGGCGATGGCGCCCGCGGCGCACAGATCGTCCGCCGAGATGCGCCCCATCGTGCCCGCGCAGACGATGAGTATGTCGTCCCCGATCTCAAGCGCGCGCTTGGCTACGGCGGTGCGGTTGATCATCGCGCCGATGAGAACGGTTTTGGCGGCCTTCACGCTGTTGATGGCCTCCGTGCCGTTGGTGGTGCTCATGATCACCTGTTTGCCGGCGACCGCCTCGGGGGTGAACTCCGCGGGCGAGTTGCCTATGGCGAAGTCGGGAAGCTTGAGCCCGCCGCGCTCCCCCGCGAGCACGCAGTCCCTGACGCCCAGGCGCATGGCGAGCGCCGCGGCATCCCCCGCGTCGGAGGCGGGCACGAGCCGCTGCGCGCCGTTCATGATGGCGGTGATGATGCTCGAGGACGCGCGCAGCACGTCCACGACGATCACCGTGCTGCCCGAGAGCTGGTTCACGGGCAGCTTGCTGTACAGCGGTATGGTGTCGATCTTCAAGGAAGACTCCTTTCGGCGAGCGGCGCGGCGTTTTTTCCCAAACGGCGCGGTTTATGCTTTTTCCCGTTCCGCGCGCCGCCCGAACGGCGCGAGCAGGCGCCGTCCCTACGGCGTACATTCTAGCAAACTTCTTACTCAAATGCAAATAGAACCGCCGTGAACGAGAGCGCGAGTGCGGCGCCGAGCACGCTCACAACGAGCGCGACGGGCACGGTCAGCCTCGTTTTATGCACGCCCACGGAGCCGAAATAGACCGCGACGGTGTAAAAAATCGTTTCCGTTGAGCCGAGCATCACGCTCGCGGCGACGCCCTCGAAGCTGTCCGGCCCGCAGGAATCGAACACATCCTTCAAAAGCGACATCGCGGCGCTGCCCGAGAACGGGCGCAGCACGAACAGCGGCGCGAGTTCGGCGGGCATGCCTATGGCGTCGAGCCCGGGGGAGACGAAGCGGATGAAGGCCTCGAGCGCGCCCGAGGCCCGAAGCACGCGAAGCGCGATGAGCATCGCGGCCATGCAGGGCAGCACGCGAAGGAGCATGGGCAGCGCGTCCCGCGCGCCCTGCACGAACGCGCCGTACACATCCGCGCGGCGAAAGGCCGCAACCGTGAGCAGCAGCGCCACGAGCGCGGGCAAAAGCCAGCTCATCGCTTTTTCTCCCGATACGGGAACATCCTGCACGCGAGCTTCATGAGCGCGGCCGCCGCGACAAAGCAGATCAGCGAGCAGACGAACGTCGGCGCCACGACGGAAAACACATCCTGCGAGCCCGCCGCCGCGCGAAGCGAGAGCACGCCCGCGGGGATCAGCTCTATGGCGGCGGAGTTGACGGCGAGGAACATGCACATGTCGTCCGTGGCGACGCCGCTTTTTCCGGACGCCTCGCTCATCTCGCGCATGGCCTCCAGGCCGAAGGGCGTCGCCGCGCCGCCCGCGCCGAAAAAGTTTGCGGCGAGGTTGAGCGCGATGGGCACGACGGCCTTCTGCGAATGCGGAAACAGGCGTGAGAGCGGCTTTTTCGCAATCCGCGCGAGCCCTTCGACCATGCGCGCCGCGCGGGCGACGTTCAATACGCCCATCCAGAGCATATACGAGCCCGCGAGCGTGATGCACAGCGTCACCGCTTCGCCCGCGCCTTCGGTCATGGCCGCGGCGACCGCGTCCGCGCGCCCCGCGATTACGCCCCAGACGAGGCCCGTGATCATCATGGCGGCCCAAATGTAGTTCATCATGAAGAAATTTATGCGGCGGAGCGAGAGCAATTGACAATTGAAAACGGACAATTGACAATTGCATGGACACCGGCGGGCGGGAGATTTACGTTCTTTGAAGCGTCGGGGACGGTTCTGCCCTGTTCCCCAAGCCGTTGTTCCTGCGCGGGAACAATCTATCCCAACCCCCATCGCCCTCGTGCGCGCAAAACCGTCCCCGGTGGGAACAACCCCCCGTCCCCCTTGCTTTAAGGCGATTCCGGCCCGGGAATTGACAATCCCTTTATTATTAAGGATAATAGTGTGGATTCCGGTTGAAAGGATAAGAGAAGCATGGAGGAAAACGCGGCTTCCAGGAATTTTATAGAGGAGTTTATCGAACAGGACATCGCGCGGTACGGCCTGACGCACATCCGCACGCGCTTCCCGCCCGAGCCGAACGGCTATCTGCACATCGGCCACGCGAAGGCGCTGTTCATCGATTTTTCCATGGCGGAGAAATTCGGCGGCACGTGCAACCTGCGTTACGACGACACCAACCCGGCCAAGGAGGACGTCGAATACGTCGAGGCCATCGAGAACGACATCCGCTGGCTCGGCTTCCAATGGGATAAGCTGTGCTTCGGCAGCGATTACTTCGATCAGTGCTTCGAGCTCGCGGTCAAGCTCATCAAAAAAGGGCTCGCCTACGTGGATGATCTGACCCGCGACGAGGTGCGCGAATACCGCGGCACGCTGACCGAGCCCGGGCGCGACTCGCCGCACCGCGCGCGGTCGGTGGAGGAGAACCTCGACCTGTTTTACAGGATGCGCGACGGCGAATTCGAGGACGGCGCGCGGACGCTTCGCGCCAAGATCGACATGGCCTCGCCCAACATCAACATGCGCGACCCGGCGATCTACCGCATCCGCCACTTCACGCATCACCACACGGGCGACAAGTGGTGCATCTACCCGATGTACGACTTCGCCCACCCGATACAGGACGCCATCGAAGGCGTGACGCACTCGCTCTGCTCGCTCGAGTACGAGGCGCACAGGCCGCTGTACGACTGGGTCACGGAGCATTGCGATTTCGACCCGCGCCCGCGCCAGATCGAGTTCGCCCGGCTCAATTTGACCAACACCGTCATGAGCAAACGCTACCTTCGCCGCCTCGTCGAGGAGGGCTATGTCGCGGGCTGGGACGACCCGCGCATGCCCACGCTCTGCGGCCTTCGCCGCAGGGGCTACACGCCCGGGGCGATCCGGGATTTCCTCGCCCGCGCGGGCATCGCCAAGGCGGATTCCGTCGTGGACACGGCCATGCTCGAGCACTGCCTGCGGGAAGATCTCAACGCGCGCGCGCACAGGATGATCGCCGTGCTCGACCCCATACGCCTCGTCGTCGAGAACATGGGCGAGGATGAGTTCCACGAAGTCGAGCTCGAGAACCTGCCCGACCGCCCCGAGGCAGGCGCGCGCAAAGTCCGCTTTGGGCGCGAGCTTTTCATCGAGCGCGAGGATTTCGCCGTAGACCCGCCCAGGAAGTTCTTCCGCTTAAAGCCGGAAGGCGAGGTGCGCCTCAAGGGCGCGTATATCGTCAAATGCACGCGTTATGATGTGGACGAAGCCGGCAGCGTCACAACGGTCTATTGCACCTATGACCCCGAAACGCGCTCGGGTGAATGTGATAGGAAGGTCAAGGGCACGCTGCACTGGCTTCCGGCGGCGGACGCGGTCCCCGCGGAATTCCGCCTGTATGAGCCTCTGCTGCTCGACGAGGTTGAGGGCGAGGAACGCGACTTTATAGAACGCCTCAACCCGGATTCGCTCAAGGTGCTCCGGGGCTATGTCGAACCGGCGCTCGCGAAGGCGAATCCCGGCGACCGCTTCCAGTTCATCCGTATGGGCTATTTTTGCGCCGACCTCGAACACACTGCGGGAAAGCCGGTGTTCAACCGGGCGGTGGGGCTGAAGGACAGCTATAGGCCCGGGGGAAATTGACAATTGATAATTGACAATTGACAATTGACAATCGGGGAACGCCCGCCGCGGCGGGGACGGGAGAACGATTGCGGGGACAGGGAAATGTAGGGGCGGATATCATCCGCCCGCCGTCCCCCTCACGCAAACAAAGGGAG
>ERZ795058.3311-NODE-3311-length-17141-cov-8.139764_pt1 | contig 17141 bp, 12 predicted proteins | sample MGYA00375142_ERZ795058 | MGnify/ENA primary metagenome ERZ795058 (study PRJEB30187, sample SAMN05720210) | activated sludge metagenome | isolation source: anaerobic digester from wastewater treatment plant | place: Japan | collected 2015-04-20 ... | reverse complement strand
TCCCCGGAAAAGTCCGTGCGGATCCCTATCCACTTCGGCGAGGAGATCCTCGATGCGCGTTTTTTAACTCTGAACTCTGAACTCTGAACTGGAATGGCCTCTCTGATTAATCCCCAGACCCGTTCCTTCCCCTCCCCCGTTTTCGCCGAGAAGCGGATCACGGGACCCGTTCCGTAATCGCCGAGCGCCGCTCGGATCCTGTCTTCGCGGACCCGGGCCTCGCTTTTCGAAATCTTATCAGATTTCGTCAGCACAATCGCATGTGCAACGGCGTAAGCTTTCAGCCACTCGAGCAGATCCAGATCTCCTTCCGCCGGGTCGCGGCGGATGTCGAGAATCACAATCACCAGGCGGAGGTTGTCGCGGATTTTGAGATACGACTCCACCATCGGCCGCCAGTTCTTTTTCATTTCCATAGGGACCCTGGCGTAACCGTATCCGGGGAGGTCTACAAACGAGAGCTTATTGTTAAGCAGGAAGAAATTGATCGCCCGGGTGCGGCCGGGAGTGTTGCTCGTCTGCGCCAGACGCCTGCGGCCCGTGAGCGCATTGATCAGCGACGATTTACCAACATTGGACCGCCCCGCAAAAGCCACTTCCGGAAATGAAGTGTCGGGGTAGTGGCGGGGCTGCACGGCGCTCTTGACGAATTCCGCTTCCGTGATTTTCATCCTTATTTTTTCTCACAGAAACCGATTAATATCAAGCGAAGTTGAGAAGTTGAGAGGTTGAGAGGATAGGAAGCTGGAACCAACAAGAAGAGGGCATGAACTGGAAGCCAGGGCTTAAAATCTGAAGAGCTATGATGACTGGGATGCCCTCGGCCGAAGTTCTATTAGCGGCAAGTGTAAAGACGATAACGAGTCAATACTTTCTCCCCTGAAGTCGTTCATGCAGGCCCTTCCTCGATCTTACGTATAGCAAATACAATCATGCAGGCCCATTCTTCAGCCAATCCAATTATTATGGGTTGAAATTGTTATCGGGTACTAAGGTTTGACACATGCCAAAAAGGAAGTCTTCTATGTTCGGGTAAATTCTCCACGATCCGGTGAGAAAGCACAATATTTTTGATTATATCTCCAAAATATAATAAAAAATAATTAAATTTTTACGTGAGGCGAGATGCTAAAAATACTCAAAGGGAAGCTCCTGGAGGTTACCAATGCGATCGCGCCCCTGCTTGTGATCGTTTTTCTTCTTCAATTTACGCTTGTTAAGGCGCCTGCCGCTTTATTTATCCAATTCCTCATAGGATCACTCATGGTGGTAATTGGTATGATGCTGTTTTTTATCGGCATCGATATCGGGATAATTCCAATGGGAAGGTTCATAGGAGCCGAGCTTCCTAAAAAACGTTCGCTGCTGTTGATAGTGGCAGTGACTTTTTCATTGGGATTTGCGACTACAATAGCGGAACCGGATGTTCTGGTGCTGTCGTCGCAGGTTGACGAGATCTCGCATGGCAACATTTCGGGGGATATAGTTATGTATGTTATGGCTATAGGTGTGGGGATTTTTGTCTCACTTGCCATGCTGCGCGTTGTGTTTGGGTATCCAATGACTTACCTACTCACAGCTGCCTATGCAATAATCATTATTATCTCTTTTTTTACTCCAGCGGAATTCATCCCCTTGGCTTTTGATGCAGGCAGTGTGACCACAGGCGTCCTGACTACTCCGGTCGTGATCGCCATCGCCTTGGGGCTAAGTTCAGTTCTCGCCGGCAGAACATCTGTCTCGGACGGTTTTGGGCTGCTGGGTTTCGCCTCTATCGGCCCAATTATTGCCATTATGATTATAGGGATAGTTCTGCGTTGAATGAAATGAGCCTTCTGCATGATATCCAGAATACTGCCGTAAGCGTGGTCGAAGCCGTACTGCCGCTCGTGGTCTTGTTTATTATTTTTCAGCTCCTGTTTCTTAAATTGCCCCGTGAGTACGTTTTAAACATCATAAAAGGAACTTTACTGGCATCATGCGGTCTTCTCCTGTTCCTCATGGGAGTCAGCATCGGTTTTTTGCCATACGGAAGAGCAATCGGAGAAGCGCTCGGCACGCTGCCTCACAAGTGGCTTTTAATCCCCTTTGGTTTCAGCCTCGGATTTCTGACAACATGGGGAGAACCGGCGGTGCGCATACTCGCCAACCAGGTGGAAGAAGCATCAAGCGGAACAATTCCTCATAGAGCTGTGCTTTATGCGGTCTGTATCGGAGTTGCATTTTTTGTTGCTTTCGGGATGCTTAGAATCGGTTACAATATTCCGCTCCTTTACATGTTAATGCCTGGCTATGCATCTGTAATAGCGATGATCTGGTTAAGTGACAGGGAATTCGTGTCAGTTGCCGTTGACGCCGGTGGTGTCGCTACAGGTCCCTTGGCCAATACCTTTCTCCTAGCAATAGCCCTGGGAGTATCTTCTTCCATTGGAGGTCAGGATCCAGTTCTTCATGGCCTTGGTTTGGTGGCATTGATTGCTCTGGCCCCAATTATCTCGGTTATGATGCTGGGTTTTATTTACAAAATGAAGAACCGAAAGGCGTAAAAAATGTCGGATATATCTCTGATCGTTACCATTGTGAACAAGGGCTGGGGGGATAGGGTGCTGGACGCTTCAGTGAAGGCCGGAGCCCATGGGGGTACTATCCTGTTCGGGCGCGGATCAGGAATTCATGAAAAGCAAAAATTTCTGGGAATCCCGATTGAACCTGAAAAAGAGATTGTATTGACAGTTACCTATTCCGATAAGAACGAGGATATTCTTAATGAGATTGTTCGCGTAACTGACTTATGCAAACCAAGAACGGGGATAGCATTCGTCATCCCCGTCGATAAGGTGGTCGGTGTAGCGCATCTCTTAAGTGAGATTCAAGAGTGAAGGATCTCTTTGAATCTTTGATGGTCATTTTTATTATTGACACGTCAATTGTCCATCCTGTCTTGAATTATTGCTTCTCGGTAATAAAGAAGAAACTCACAGAAATTTTTTGACGCAATTGTTGAACCAGCCACATTGGATGTGCCTGGAATGGGAATTGCCTATATTCCATACACACAGTTGTGGGGCCAGATTGCTGGATGAAATCTGATGAATATGGATTACGCACAATTCTCTCTTTCAATAAATAATGTCCAGAACCGCGGACCCGGTCCAAGTAAGGACTCGTACGTGAATTCTTTGATGCAGAACTTGTATTGGTAATGGCTGTCAAACGAAGTATAGGTCGGTCTGCCAATCCTTACCCCTAACCCTTAACCCCTTACCCCTTACCCCTTACGCCCTTTTAAATCCTCATTGCCACCTTCTCTAAGAGATCGAGATCGTCCAGCGCATGCCCCGCGCCGACCGCAACCGTGAACAGCGGCTCCGACGCAATATGGACGGAGATGCCGATCTCGTGCACGATCAGCCTGTCCAGATATTTCAGGCAGCTTCCGCCCCCGGAAAGCACGATGCCGTGGTCGAGTATATCGGCGGAGAGCTCCGGCGGGCACTGTTCGAAGGCCTCCTTGATCGTATCTATGATTACGCCGACCGGCTCCTGGAGCGCCGTCCTGACCTCTTCCGAATCGATCTCGATGACGCTCGGCCTGCCGGTGACCAGGTCCCTTCCCTTTACTTCGAACATTTCCCGCTCGCCGTTCGGGAAGGCGCTGCCGATGGTTTTTTTCACCTTCTCGGCCGTACCGGGTCCGATCAGGAGGTTGCGGTGGCGGCGCATGTGCTGCACGATCGCATCGTCCATCCTGTCTCCCGCAACGCGCACGGATTTGCAGTATACGACCTTGGCCAGAGAGATGACGGCGACCTCCGTCGTCCCCCCGCCCACATTGACGATCATGGACCCGATCGGTTCGGCCACGGGCAGTCCCGCCCCGATCGCCGTCGCGACCGGCTCTTCGATCAGATAAACGCGGCTTGCGCCTGCGGAATCGGCGGTTTCCTTGACCGCCTTTTTTTCGACGGGAGTGACGTCCCACGGCACGGAGATGATCATCCGGGGGCGGACGAATTTTCTCCGGCGGTGAACGCGAAGAATGAAATGGCGCAGCATTGCCTGGGTCATTTCAAAATCGGCAATCACCCCCTCCCGCATCGGCTTCACGGCTTCGATGTTCTTGGGCACTTTCCCCAGCATGCGGCTGGCCTCTTTCCCGACAGCCAGCACGACGGGTCCGTTTCCGTTTGCGCCGCGCTTGACGGCGACCACGGACGGCTCGTTCAATACTATCCCCTTTCCCTTGGCATAGATCAGGGTATTGGCCGTTCCCAGGTCGATCGCCAGGTCTTCAGACATGAACCTGAATAGATTTATAGACATGCGCCCCCCTTTGGCTTGCCGGATAATGCGGTTGTGGACGGATTTCGGAGAACCCGGGATAGATGAATCCGCCATCTCTTAACGCGGGGGCGGCGGCCCGGCAAGTGACTTGAATCACAAGCCGGAAAAAAGTTATTTGCCGTCAGGCAACAGTATGCCTTGACGTGTTCTCCGCCAGTGCTGTGTACCTTCGCATGTCAGGGGTTTAAAAAGCCGTAGAAAGTCGCGCGCCTGATTGACCGGTCACTTTACATGGCCGGCTGGCCCGTCGCGGCAAGGACGCTGCTCCACACTCGTCCCTTGGGATCTATTTTTTTTCGTTCGGATACGGCGAGCCGTATCGGGACATGAGTAAATCTGCCCGCCCAGTTGCCCACCACCATGCCCGTGCGGCCCGTCATTCCCGCATGAACGGCGTTGTGGCCGAGGAGAAGACAGAAGGCGGAGTCGTTCGCGTCGGCGGCGACGCTTCTTATGATGTAGCTCGGATCGATGTATTTCATATTAAGGGCCATGCCGATCCCGGCGAAATGTTCCTTTATTCTGTCTCTCAGATACAGGCCGATGTCCCCGTAGCGCACATTGCCGGAGGCGTCGCATTCCCGCGGCCCTCCCGGAATATGCCGGCCGGCCCCCTCGGCCACGACTATAACGGCGTGGGATCTCCTCCGAAGGCGCTCCTCCAGGGCGGCCAGAAGAGTCTCCACGGAAAAAGGAACCTCGGGGATAAGGCAGAAATTGACTTCATTTTCCGACAGCACCGAATGCGCGGCGATGAAGCCGGAGTCGCGCCCCATCAGCTTTACCAACCCCACCCCGTTGCGGGCGCCATAGGCTTCGCTATGGGCGGAAGCTATGGCTTTTCGCGCCTCGGAGACGGCGGTGAGGAATCCAAACGACCTGTCGATGTAGGATATGTCGTTATCAATCGTTTTTGGAACGCCGATCACCGCGGTTCTGAGCTTCCTCCTCCTTGCTTCGTCGTTGATGGCCTGCGCTCCGCGCAGCGTGCCGTCCCCCCCGATAGCAAAGAGAATGCCGACCTTCAGGCGCTCCAGCGTATCCGTCATTTCCGAGACATCCTGGGGACCCCGGGAGGAGCCGAGGAATGTTCCGCCGAATTTGTTTATCCCGGCCACCGACTGCGGGGTCAGCTCAAGGGGTTTATGGCCGCAACGGAGGACGAGTCCCTCGAAGCCGTATTGGAAGCCATAAACGGTTTTCACCCCGTAGTGGTGGAAAAGGCTGATGACGATGGACCGTATCACGTCGTTGAGGCCGGGGCAGAGCCCGCCGCAGGTGACAATGCCGCAGCTCAGATCCGAGGGGTCGAAAAAAATTCTTTCCCTCGGCCCGGCCAGCTCCATGGCCGGAGGTTCCTTGCCGGAGCGGAAGAACCCGCTTATGTCCGCAAGATCTCTGTGATAGACGGCCCGCCGCCGGTCGTCTATAAACTGCATGCCGGAAAACGGCGAAGGCATGGAGCACTCGCCGAGTTTTTCTATCCTGAAATCCAAATAACCGCTTTTCATTTGCACAGATTCATTCAGATGCCGGGGCAGGGCAGTCTCTGGTATCATATTGACAGTTTTTTTCCTTCGTCTTTTCCGCCAGGCGCATGGCGCGCCGGGATCTCGCCTCCAGGTTCCGCCGTTTTTCGTCCGCCGTCTCCAGGATGAGAGGAGGCAGCGGCACGGGCCGGCCGTTTCCGTCGAGGGCAACAAAGGTCAGGTACGCGGATGCCGTGTGGCGCCTTTCGCCCGTCATGAGATTTTCGGACTCCACCCGGACGCCCACTTCCATCGAGGTCCTGCCCACGAAATTGAGGCTTGCCGACAGGGTTAAAAAGTCCCCGACAAAAACGGGGCAATGAAAATCTAGCCGGTCGATGGAAGCGGTGACGGCATTGGACCGCGAGTGCCGCACCGCCACAGCTCCCGCCGCGGTATCGATGAGCTTCATAATTACCCCGCCATGGACGTTTCCTGCCGGATTCGCATCCTGGGGGTTCATCTGCTGCGCCATGACAACGCAACTGTCGCAAACCTTCTTGCCGGTCATTTCTTCTCCCTGAAGTAAGCAAGCAATATAGATCAACTTTGCTTCTGAAAAGATCCTGTGGAAATATGATATTTATTTCCTGAGTCTTTCGATTTCCTGTTTTATCTCATTTATGACTTCATTCAAAGTCTTTGGTGCGCACATTCTAATGCTTTCCGATGTCGGACCGACATTCCTCTTGAAATTAAGTTGAAAGCGGTTCATCGCGCTGTTCAAAATCCATTCCTTAGCCATTTTCCGCTCCAAGCTTGATGATGTCGTACCGCTTCCCAAGAAAGGGTCCAGAACAGTGTCTTCCGTGAAAGAAAACATTTTTATAAGTCTCGCAGGCAATTCTTCCGGAAACATCGCAATATGCCCTTCCTGTTTAGATCCTGAAAAATACCAGTGGCCGGAAAAGAAGGTGTTCCATTCATCTTTTGTCAGAGCGGAAGATCTTTTCTGTTCCGGTTTTGGATTCTATGTGTGGTTTTCATAAGGACTTCTTCTGTAAATATTTATCTGAATCCGTTCAATCAAAAGCTATTCCATATTTCTCCAGCTTCCGTTCCAGCGTAGGGCGCGAGATGCCCAGAATCTCGCAGATCTCCCCCTTGTTCTTTCCCACCCGCTCAATCACGCGTCTGATGTGCTTTTCCTCGATCTCGTCAAGGGTCGACATTCTGCCGCTCGCGTCCTCCGCGCAGGCCGCTTCGGCCCTGGACGCACCGCCCGTAAGATCGGGGAAGTCCTCGCGCCCGAGAACGTGCCCCTTCGCAACAACGGCCGCCCGCACCAGGAGATTTTCGAGCTCCCGGATGTTTCCCGGCCAGCCGTACCGGTAAAAGACGTCCATCATTTCCTTCGAGACCCCGGCGATTTTCTTGTGCAGCTCCAGGTTGATCTTGTTGAGCAGGTAATCAATAAGCAGGGGCATGTCCTCCTTCCTCTCACGGAGCGGAGGAATGTTGATCGTGACGATATTCAGGCGGTAGTAGAGGTCGTCCCTGAACCTGCCCTCGTCGACAAGGGTCTTGAGGTCCTTGTTGGTCGCCGCGATGATCCGGGCGTTGACGCGGACGCGGTCCTTCCCCCCTACTCTTTCGAACTCAAGCTCCTGGAGCACCCGCAGGAGCTTGGCCTGGAGGTTGAGCGACATTTCGCTGATCTCGTCGAGGAAAATGGTCCCGTAGCGGGCGAGCTCGAATTTGCCCAGCTTCTTCGAGATCGCACCGGTGAACGAGCCCTTCTCGTGCCCGAACAGCTCCGATTCCAGCAGGGTATCAACTATCGCGGAGCAGTTTACTGCTATGTACGGCTCGGTAGGCGATGTGTTGTTGTGAATGACCTTGGCGATCAGCTCCTTCCCCGTCCCGCTCTCTCCCTGGATCAGGACGGTCGTCCGGCTCTGGGTGACAACGCCGATTGTCTTGAAAATCTCGCGCATGGCCTTTCCTGTCCCGATAATGTCGCCCACCTTGAAGCTGCGCGAGGAAGATTCCACGAGGAGGCCGCTTATCTTTTTTTCCATCTCGGAAGTCCTGAGCGCCTTCTGGATGGCGATCTCCAGCTCATCGATATTGATCGGTTTATGGATATAATCGAACGCCCCCTCTTTCATGGCCCTGATGGTCGTATCCATGTCGTGGTGGGCGGTAATCATGATAACCTTGGCGTCCTCGTTCTCGTCCTTCAGGTCTTCCAGGACGGTGAACCCGTCGATGTCCGGAAGGCGGATGTCGAGAATCACTACGTCGGGGGAGATCTGCGTCGCCTTGTTCAGGCCTTCCGTCCCCGTGCCGGCCGCGGCAACCTGGTGACCTTCTTCGGTGAGATAGAGATCCAGGCTCTCCCTGATCGATTTGTCGTCGTCGATTACCAGAATCTTGGCCATGATACCTCTTAACTGCGCAAATGCCGGGTTCAAGGGTTCAAGGGGTCGAGGATTCAAGGGTCCAAGTGAAGAGGACTTCCGAATCACAAATACCCATGCTTATTTTTCCTATTTTCAAATTCCAGTCCGCGCAACTTTTCGCTTTTGAACTCGAAACTGGAAACCGGAAACTCGAAACTGATTTTACGCCGGCAGGCGCAAAATCACCCTGACGCCCTGCCCCTTCTTGCTGAACACCTCTATCGAACCGTTGTGCAGGTCGATGATTTTTTTCACATGGGCCAGCCCGAGACCCGTCCCGTAATTCTTGGTGGTGAAAAACGGATTGAAAATGTGGGGCAGGGCTTCTTCGTCGATCCCCGTCCCCGTATCCCTGATTTCGATCTCGACAGCGGGGCCGTCGCCCTCCGCCGTCCTGGTGACGATAGTCAGTTTGCCGCCTGCGTCCATTGCGTCTATGGCGTTCAGATATATGTTGAGGAGCGCCTGCTTGAGCATGGACTGATCGAATCCCGGCCGCGGCAGTCCCGCGGCGAAATCAAGGCGGACCTCGATCTTCTTGTCCGATATCTCCTTCTCGGCCATATTCAGGGAATTCTTTACGGATTCGTTAATGTCGCCCGGCTCGATAACGGGATCGGCCGGCCTGGCGAAGAGGAGAATGTCATTAACCAGTTTTTCCAGGTGCTCCACTTCCTTCTCGGCGATCTTGAACCGCTTAAGGTCGTTTCCGGACGGGTTGAGCCTTTTCTCCAGGATCTGCAGGCTCATCTTGATCGATGACAGCGGATTTCTGACTTCGTGCGCGATCCCGGCGGAAAGCTGACCCACGGCAGCCAGTTTCTCCGTCTCATAAAATCTCTTTTCCAGGCTCTTGAATTCGGTGATGTCCCGCTGGACCGAAATGTACCGGTCGGTCCCCCGGATCGGCGTCACGCTGATCAGCATGTTCTTTCCAGTTCCGGCGGCATCTATACTGTCGATCTCGAACGGGCGAAAAACGCCGGACTTCACTTCGGCCCATTTCTTTTCGACCAGGCCGCGGTTCTCCGGATCGACCAGCTCCCAGAAATATTTGCCCTTCACATCCGCAGCATCCCTGACGCCCCTGCCGGATTCGCCTTCCGGGGCGGATTCGCGGCTGGCGTACGTCACGACGCCGTCGGTGTTGAGAACGAATATGCGGTCCGGGGAGCTCTCGATCACGGACTGGAGGAAAGTGTACAGTTCCTCGATTTCGTTTCTCAGGGTGATATTGGCGTACAGCTCGTCTTTCAGCGTCTCCGCGTATTCCTTGAGGCCGCGCTCCATCTCCCTTTCGCGGGTGACGTCCTGCAGGGTTTCGATCGCCGCGATGATCCGCCCCGACTCGTCGTAGATCGGCGCCGCCAGGAAGTAAAGATACCTCTTCTGCCCGCCCAGATCCTCGTAATAATCCGTGGCCTCGTAAGCCCCTTCAACCACGGCGGACTTCCGGACCTCCTTTTTGCCGTAATACCTTTCCAGCGCGCCGAAATCCTGGTCCAGGATCAGGTCTGCGATGACGGGTCTGCGGTCCCGATAAAACGGCGTGTAGTGCCGGTCGGTTCCGATCATGTCCTCCGTTTTGAAGCCGGTCAGCTCCGCGCAGGCCCGGTTCCAGAACATGATCCGATGGTCCCGGTCGATGACGAAGGCGGCGATGGGGGAGCCTTCGATAATCCCCTCGATCGTCCTTTTCAGCTTCAGGTTCTCGTTCAGCTCGCTCCTCAGGATCCGGGCGGATTGCTTCATATCCAGCTCCATCTGCTTTTCCCGGGTAACGTCCTGCAGGGTTTCGATCGCGGCGATGATCTCTTTGTTTTCGTCGTGAATAGGCGCCGCCAGGAAGAACAGGTGACGCCTTTTCCCGCCGAGATTTTCATAAAAGTCCGTGGCCTCGAACGCCCCCTCGATCACCGCGGATTTCGCCACTTTGCCCTCGTAGTATTTCTCGATGGCGTCGAAATTCCTGTCCACGATCAGATCCGCGATGACGGGCCGCCGCTCCGGGTAGAACGGCAGGTACTGGCGGTCCGTTCCGACCATCTCCCCCGTGCCGTACCCCGTCAATTCCGCGCAGGCCCGGTTCCAGAACATGATTCTGTGGTTCCGGTCGATAACGAAGGCCGGAATCGGCAGTCCTTCGATCACCCCTTCGATCGTCTTCTTGAGGATCAGGTTCTCGTTCAACTCGTTCCTCAAGACACCCGTCGACCGCTTCAGGTCCAGCTCCATCTGTTTTTCCCGGGTGACATCCTGCAGGGTCTCTATGGCCGCGATGATCTCTGCATTTTCATCGCGGATCGGAGCAGCCAGAAAATACAGATATCTTTTCCGCCCGCCCAGGTTCTCGTAATAATCGTTCGCTTCGTATGCGCCTTCGATTACCGCGGATTTTCTGACTTCCTTTTTGCCGTAATACCGTTCCAGCGCGCCGAAATCCTGGTCCAGGATGAGATCCGCGATGACGGGCCTCCGCTCCGGATAGAACGGCAGGTACTGGCGGTCCGTTCCTATCATGTCCGCGGCGGCATACCCGGTCAGATCGGCGCAAGCCCTGTTCCAGAAAATGATCCTGTGGTCCCGGTCGATGACGAAGGTCGGAATGGGCGACCCTTCGATAATCCCTTCGATCGTCCTCTTTTCCCGCGCCAGCTTCTCCTGCCACTCCTCCTTGACCCTGAGGCGCTTGAGCTCCTCTTCAAGGCGCACCCGCCTCTCCCCCGAGCGGACGATCGCGGCGCTGCCGATAAGGGCGGCGGCGATGAGGGCGGCCGTCCCCGCCATAACGGTGTAAACCGTCTTCTTCAGATGGGGGGCAGCCATGTTACGGGGGGTGCCGACGGCGAGATACCACCTGCGGACCTGGAGATCGATAGGGATGAAAGCGACAACGTATTTTTCCGGGCTTTTTCCGGCCGCCAGGTAATACTCTCCTTCGCCCTCTCCTCCTTTCAGTATGCGCTCCTTGAGCGACCCCCTTCTGCGGTCGGAAGGCTCGAGCGCGGACGCGTCCCGTCCGATAAATGATTCATCCGGGTGGGAGAGGATTGTGCCGTCTTCGTCCATGACCCACGTATCGCAGGGGATGTCATGCTTCGACGAATCTATGTATCTCTTGAGAATACCGGAAAGGGATACGGCGGCGAACGCGACGCCCGCTGCGCGCCCTTCCTCAGCGCCGACCGGAACCGATACGATTATCCAGTTCCGAACCCGGCCATCGCGGCCGGGCTCGCCCCGTATGAATTTTATGGCCGCGCCCGGCTTTCCGCGCTTCACGATCAGGGCGGTTTTCAGTTTTTCGGAATTTTTTCCGAGAAAAGACGACGGATAGACCTTTAAGGAAGATCCTCTTCCATAACCGACGAAATCGGTTTTGCCCCCCATGTCCTCATATAACGCCCTCAGACCGTCCACCTGTCCTGAATCCGGGAACCCGGGCGCGAGGCGGGCATGGAAAGCGATGCTCCTTTCAAGCCCTTCCATGAAATCGTCAATGCCGGCGGCGGCTCCCCTCGCAATGGCGAACTGTTGCCGATTGAACTGATCCACCTGCTCCCGCTCCCTTGCCCCGTAAATCATGGCGGAGAACAGGAGAATCATGAAGATCACCGCAATGGTGCTCAGCCAGATGGTCAGCCTTTCTCTTCCCTTACCCGGCAAATCTACTCTCCTTCGGAACTCCCTCCTGGCTTCCTGCCCCGGCGTTCCTTGACGGCGATCAGAACATAAACGCCGACAGCGGCCCCGAGAGAAATGAGGAGTTTCGTGAGCCCGCTTTCGATGCCTAAAACCTTTTCGCACCCGAGCCAGACAACGAGGTACGTAACAGCCGTTAAAATCTCCTGCATACCCTGTTTGAATCTCCCTGGTTCTTCTCGCAGGAGGATCCGCTTCCGGCGGAATCTCCATCTCTAAGCGAGTTAATATCCTTCCGGCGTGAATTTTTCAATAAGAATTATACATATTTAATGGGCTAAGGGCTAAAGGTAAAAGGCTGAGGGGAATGTGTGCTCATTTTGCGCTTTGGTATTTCAGACTTGATCTTGATCCTTTTTGCCCTTTGCCCGATCCCGCTTTTTGCATCAATCCTTTTTAGCCTTTTCTTTTTCATGTCTTTGCGCTATGAAACTACTGCGGATGCGCCAAAGCACGATGGATCAAGAGTTGCATCTTTGCCATTTTTTACCTTGGGCTTTTGCCCTTTGCCTTTTGCCTTTTGCCCTTTTTGAACGTTTCGTTAAAGCATGCCCGCCGACTATTGAATGAAATATCGAAAACAAGGGGCCCCGGGCGTGCGGCAGTCCGATCGGGCGGGCGTAAATAGAAGAATATTTGTAGAGCCTTAGACAGGTGCGTTCCGGCCGGAAACCGGATGGCATGACCATTGCAAAATTTTCGCAACGATTTGATGCCCAATTTTGCGGGCCAATATAGTGCTGATGAAAGGAGATTCGAAATGTCAAAGAAATTGGAGAAGTCGCTTGTCATGCTGGTTACCCTGGTAATAGCCCTCCTGGCGCTTGCGCCTCTCGCGTTCTGCGCGGAGACGCTGCCGACAGGTGAATCCTATACGAAGGTCCTCTTTGCGGTCGGAGCCATGATCGCGGCTGGATTTGCAATCGGTGTGGGAGCGGTCGGAGCCGGTCTCGGCATCGGAACCGCGGCGAGCGGAGCCTGCGCGGCGGTCGGGAGAAACCCGGGCGTGCAGGGAAAAATCATGATGACCATGCTCGTCGGAATGGCCATGGCCGAATCGATCGCCATCTACGCGCTGGTCGTTTCTCTTGTCCTCCTTTATGCGAACCCTTATATGCGCTATTTCCTTGGCTGAGACTCCCTGAAGAGGACGACTCAACAAAACATGTGAGGGGGATAAGGCAATGCCAGATACGATAAAAGATAAGCAGCAGTTCTTAACTGTCGCCCGCGTATTCTTCCTGCTTATCGTGATCCCCGTATCCCTTATGGCGATCCTGATCGCCAACGGCATATTCAAGCTGGGGGATATCGCAAAGGAACGGGCTGCTACCGTTCTCGATCAGAAATCTCAGGAAGAGATAAAGATACGCGCCATCAATACTGCCGAGGAGGTTGCCAGTTTCCTCACGGAAAGAAAGAAGGACCTGTTAATCGCTACCATCCTGCCGACGACCGAATCCTCATACAAACAGTTCATCAACGAGAACAAAAAGGCGGTCTGGGTAAAACAGGACAACAAGATCGGACAGGTAATGGTTCCTCTGTATTCCGAGATGGCTTTCATTGACCGGGGCGGGATGGAGGTGATCAAGATCGTCAACGGAGAGATCGCACCCAAATCCGCGATGGTCAACGTGGGCAGTCCTAAAAATACCATTTATAAATCCGAGGATTATTTCCTCAAAACAGTCAAGCTCAACAAGGGAGAAATCCATATTGCGCCGGTAACCGGCTGGTACGTCAATCGCGGTGAATTCGAAAAAGGCAAGCGCTTCGGCGGCTATGTCAGAATGGCAACGCCCGTGTTCGGCCGGGACGGCTTCCAGGGAGTTATCACGCTTGCGCTGGATTACCGGCATATCGCCGGATTCACCGACCATGTAATTCCCACCCAGGCCGCCCAGGTTTACGAGGCGGATGCGTCGACGGGCAATTATGCCTACATGGTCGACAACAGGGGATTCATCATCTCCCATCCAAACGATTACCACATAGAGGGACTCTTCGCGGACGGCACCTGGGTTCCGCCGCTGACGAAAGAGAACTATGAAGAGCAGATCAAGCTGGGCCAGGAAGTGCTCAATCTCAATCTTCTCGGTTTTCTGGATCCCGCTCTTCCGGAAATAACAAAAGACGCGAATTCCGGCAAATCCGGCATAAAGACATACAAGTTCGCCGGGCATACCAAGTTCGTGGCGTATGCGCCTATTCCATTTTATACGTCCGAAATGCCTAAACCGGGCGGATTCGGATGGATCGGCATGGGCGTGGACGTAGAGAAATTTAACGAGCTGGCCATCGCCACTTCCAAGAACATAGAGAAAGAGGCGAAGAGCTGGACGACGACGATCATCTTCATTCTTATTGTCTCGATCATTCTCCTGTTCCTGATTTCCGCCCTTCTCGCCAGGGGCATCTCCCGCTCGATCGAAGCGGAGGTCCCGGAAGGAGCCGAGCAGACCGCGGATTATTATGAGGAGGAAGAAGAGGAAGACGACAAGAAGTAACTGTCTTTACTGATAACAAAAGGCCGGGGCAATTTTGCTCCGGCCTTTTGTATTACAACTTTTCCCGCTTTTCCCGCCGTTTACCCCATCATAAGTGATTGACTTCTCGTATCAGTCTTGCTACCATTCCTTCGTTTATACAATCACTTAAAAGGAATTACAGCTCGTCCCTGCCGGGGGCCTCGCCGCATGGGTCCAAGGCTTTAAAATATCAACTACATCAATAATCCTTGCAAGATGCCGAATCAGGAGGACATATGAACGACAAACTCGTGGTCTGGTTTGATCAGTTGGAGCTGAAGGACATTCCACAAGTCGGGGGCAAGAATGCATCGCTGGGCGAGATGATCCGCGAGCTTACGTCGAAGGGCGTCAACATTCCCGATGGTTATGCCGTAACGGCCCATGCTTATCGTTATCTTCTCGAGTCGGCAGGCATTGCGGATGAAATCAACAAGCTTCTGTCGGATCTCGATACGCACGACATCAAAAACCTGAGCGAGCGGGGGAAAAAGATCCGGTCTCTTATCTACAACGCCGAGCTGCCGAAGGATCTCCGGGAAGAAATTATCGCGGCCTACGGGAAGCTGTGCGATGAGTACGGGAAAGAAACCGACGTGGCCGTGCGGAGTTCGGCTACCGCCGAGGACCTTCCCGACGCCAGCTTTGCCGGACAGCAGGAGACTTTTTTGAACGTCCGGGGAGAAAAAGAGCTGATCGACGCGTGCAAGCGTTGTTTTGCCTCCCTTTTCACCGACCGGGCCATCTCCTACCGGGTCGACAAGGGGTTCGACCATATGTCGGTTGCGCTCTCGATCGGCGTTCAGAAAATGGTAAGGTCCGATCTGGCGTCCTCCGGAGTTATTTTCTCCATTGATACCGAAACCGGTTTTCGCGACGCAATTCTCATCACGTCTTCTTACGGGTTGGGCGAGATGGTCGTTCAGGGAACCGTCAATCCCGACGAGTTCTACGTCTTCAAGCCGACCCTGCGCACAAATTTCCGGCCGATCGTCCAGAAGAAGCTCGGAACTAAAGAGATAAAAATGGTTTACGCCGACTCCGAGGGGGAAGCGACGAAAAAGGTCCCCGTTCCGGAAGCGGACCGGAAGCGGTTCTCGATCACCGAGGATGAGATCCTCACCCTGGCCAAATGGACGCTGATCATAGAAGACCATTATTCGGAGAAGGCGGGCTTCTTCAAACCCATGGACATCGAATGGGGCAAGGACGGACAGACCGGGAAATTGTTTATCCTCCAGGCGAGGCCGGAAACGGTCCAGTCACAGAAGGATGTGAACGTCCTGGAGAGCTACGTCCTCCTCGAGACCAAAAAGCCGGTGGTCACCGGCACAGCCGTCGGCTCCAAAATCGGCGCGGGCCCGGTCAATACAATTGAGACGGTCAACGACATAAAAAGCTTCAAAAAGGGAGAGGTCCTCGTCACGGATATGACCGACCCGGACTGGGAGCCCATTATGAAGATCGCCGCGGCCATCGTCACCAACAAGGGGGGGCGGACTTGCCACGCCGCCATAGTCAGCCGGGAGCTTGGGGTTCCGTGCATCGTCGGAACGGGAGAGGGCACGAAAAAACTGAAGGGTATCAGCGAAGCCACGGTCTCCTGCGCCGAGGGAGAAATCGGCAACGTCTATCCCGGACTCCTGAAATACGACGTCCAGCGGATAAACCTTCAGAACATGTCGCGGCCGCGGACCAAAATCATGATGAATCTCGGAAATCCCGATATCGCGTTCAATCTGGCGTCGATCCCCAACGACGGCGTCGGGCTGGCGCGGCTAGAATTCATTATCAACAATATCCGGCTACACCCCCTGGCCCTCATTCAGTTCGATAAAGTTTCCGATCCGGAGATCCGGAAAGAGATCGAGAACCTGACGCAGGGATACGAGAACAAATCCGATTTCTTCATCGACAAGCTGGCGCAGGGTGTCGCAAAGATCGGCGCCGCTTTCTACCCCAACGACGTGATCGTCAGAATGAGCGATTTCAAGAGCAATGAGTACGCCAACCTCCTCGGCGGTAAATTTTTCGAACCGGAAGAGGAAAACCCGATGATCGGCTGGCGGGGTGCCTCCCGTTACTACGATGAGAAATACAAGGCAGGCTTCGCGCTCGAGTGCGAGGCGATGAAGAAAGTCAGGAACGAGATGGGACTGACGAACGTGAAACTCATGATCCCGTTCTGCCGGACCCTCGACGAGGGGAGAAAAGTCGTGGAGACTATGCGGCAGTACGGTCTGGTGAGGGGAGAGAACAATCTCGAGCTGTACATGATGGTGGAGATACCGAGCAACGTGGTTCTCATCGAGGAATTCGGAAAGATCTTTGACGGGTTCTCGATCGGATCGAACGACCTTACCCAGCTTACGCTGGGGCTTGACAGGGATTCCGCGCAGGTCGCACATGTTTTCGACGAAAGGGACCCCGCGGTGTTGACGCTGGTCCGCGAGGCGATCACGAAGGCCAACAAGATGGGAAAGAAAATAGGGATCTGCGGACAGGCCCCGAGCGATTATCCGGAATTCGCCCGATTCCTGGTCGAATGCGGCATAGACAGCATGTCTCTCAATTCCGATACGGTGATCAAGACGACTCTCGACATCATCGAGACGGAAAAGAGCCTGGGG
>ERZ795058.3307-NODE-3307-length-17168-cov-20.820312_pt1 | contig 17168 bp, 18 predicted proteins | sample MGYA00375142_ERZ795058 | MGnify/ENA primary metagenome ERZ795058 (study PRJEB30187, sample SAMN05720210) | activated sludge metagenome | isolation source: anaerobic digester from wastewater treatment plant | place: Japan | collected 2015-04-20 ... | reverse complement strand
TCACCATGAAGCAGAATAATACTATCGGAAGTAAAATAGTAATAATATCGGAAGTGAAATAGTAGTATTATCGGAAGTAAAATATTAATATTATCGGAAGTAAAACATTGATATTATCGGAAGTTAGGGGTACAATGCTTGTAAGGGGGGATTCCACATGGAAGGACGACGATATCTCAAGCGCATTGCAGATCGACTTTTGCAGGAAAGACTTCGATCAAGTGGAGCGGTTCTGATCGAAGGCCCAAAATGGTGTGGAAAAACGGCGACCGCGACAAGAGCGTCAAAAAGTCAATTGTTCATGCAGGATCCCGATATGACCGTCTCATACCTCTCGGCAGCCGACACGAAACCCTCTCTTCTCTTGAAGGGGGAGACGCCCCGTCTGCTCGATGAATGGCAAAGCGCACCTGTTTTGTGGGATGCTGTGCGGTTTATGGTCGACCAGCGGGGAAAACCGGGCCAGTTCATCCTGACAGGGTCGGCGGTACCGAAGGATGATGCGGTGCAGCACACCGGAACGGGACGGATTTCACGCCTGATGATGCGTCCCATGAGCCTGTTTGAGTCGTTGGAGTCGAATGGGTCGGTTTCGCTGAAATCATTGTTTGACGGGCACATCGATGTCGAAGCGGTTTCAGATCTCTCCATAGAAGGCATTGCTTCCGCACTGGTACGGGGAGGTTGGCCGGCTTCCATAGGCGATGATGAAAGCATCGCCTTGCGCCATGCGGTTGATTATGTTGAGGCGATCATCAATGCGGATATTTCCCGGGTGGATGGCGTGGAAAAGAATCCCGCCCGGGTACGGGCTCTGATGCGTTCCTATGCCCGAAACATCGCGACGACGGCCACAATGAGAACAATCCGTGATGATATTGCTCTGGGCGATGCCGATGCAAGCATTTCGGAAAAAACGATCAGCCAGTATCTCGTTGCATTGGATCGGATGTTTGTCACGGAAGATCTTCCTGCCTGGAATCCCGCGTTGCGATCCAAGACGGCGATCAGAAGTTCAGTGAAACGGCATTTCGTAGATCCTTCGATCGCAACCGCCGTGATGCGGCTTACCCCCTTCCGATTGCTTGAGCATTTTGAGTATTTCGGCTTTCTCTTCGAATCCCTCTGCACCAGAGATCTTCGAATCTATGCGGATGCCATTGATGGGCAGGTCTTCCATTATCGGGATGCGAGCGGGCTGGAATCGGATACCGTCGTCTGCCTCAACGACGGCAGATGGGCTCCGATCGAAGTGAAGCTCGGTGTCAGGGCGATCGAAGAGGCGGCGGAACACCTCTTGGAGCTGAAAGCCAAGGTCGATACCGGAAAGATGAACGAACCCTCGTTTCTCATGATCCTTACAGGAGGCGAATTCGCCTATCGCCGCAAGGATGGAGTTCTGGTGGTGCCTATCGGCTCGCTGAAAGATTGATCCGCTTGATGAAGATCGAATCGACGCCCGCTCCGAAGGCGATGATCAGCGTGACGATCGTGGCGGAGATGAGGACTCCCAAAGAGATTGCCAAGATCGTCTCCTTCTTCTTCAGGCCCAACACCCAGGCACCAAGGGCGGCGGTCCATGCCCCCGTGACGGGTAAGGGAATGCCGACGAACAGGGCAAGACCGATGTATCCCCATTTGGAGAAGTGATGCTCGACCTTTTTTCGTGCCCGCTCGACGAAGCGGTCGAAGAAGGAGCGATACCACCCCCAAATCCGGTAGAACACCCTGTGCAGCGATCCCAAAAAGAGATAGACGATCGGAGCGACCAGAAGATTTGCCAGAACTCCGATCAGGGCGGCAAGGAAGAGAGGAGCGCCGTTGAAGTAGGCGTAGGGAATCGCTCCTCTGAGCTCGCTGATCGGAAGGACGGCTAAAGCGATCGTAATCAGACAGTGGATGGACGTCACGAAGGAATCTCCTCATCGACCAGGATAGCGGAGGCGGGACACACCTCGTGACAACAATAACACCGGATGCACCGCTTTTCGTCAATCACTATATGCTTCTCTTCAATCCTAAGAGCATCAACGGGACAGATTTGGATGCATTTTTTACAGAGGATGCACTCTTCCTTCAGGAAGAAGGGGGCTCTGCGCTGGCGTTTGACCCGCCAGCGGACGAAAGGTCCGGCAAAGAAGGGGAGAATCAGGGCGTGGAAGAAACGGGTCTTCTTTTGTACTTCAATCCGCTTATAGTCGGTCTTGATCAGGTCATGCGTTTGGAGGTTCGGATATTCGCTAGGCGCTTTTCCCAACCCCCGCTTCAATCCCTCGGCGACGATCGGGACATCGGTCGGGGTATACCCCATGATCTCAGCCTGGGCATAGTCAAGAGCCACCAGATCCGTCGAGGCGAGAATCAGGCCCATCGGCAGGCTTGAGCCGTTGGCCGGACCGGGGCCTTCCATCGCGATGATTCCATCCATCAGGGCGAAGGAGGCTTTGGCGACCGTGGCGATGCCGACCATCAGGGAGGCGAACTGCTCCCGGGTCGGAAAGCTCAAGTGGCACGGGCTCTTGTGGAGGTTCGGAACCAGGCCGAAGAGGTTCTTGATCGCACCGGTGGCGTACATCAGTTGGTGGGTCTTCATCTTCGGCAGGGAGAAGAGGAGGTCGACCTCCTCCAGCAGGGAGGGAAGGGGAAGCTTCTTGCCGCGGGCGTAGGGGATCGGATAGGTGGTCGGACGGTCGGTGAAATCCGCCCATTCGACCTCTTCTTCCCGGATTACCTTCCAGATCCCGCTGGCTCGGGGTCGAAAGTTCGGGGTATGGAGCCCCGGCGAATCTCCGACAAGAATCCGTTTGGCTCCCTGCTCCTTCAGCAAGCGGATGACACTTCGAACGACCTGGCTGTGGGTGGTGATGCCGAGCTCCTCTTTGGAATCGGAGAGGATGTTCGGTTTCAGCAGAACCGTCTTGCCGTTGACATCCGGCATCCCCGCAGAGGCGCACGCCTCCCTGACCGCCTTGTCCACCAAGGCAGGTTCATACGATTCACACCGAACAATGGAAACACAACTCATGTGAGCCTCCGAATCAAGCACATATACAACGGTCCCTTTCCATCCGAGACATCGGGAAGGATGATCGAACCGAAGGATCGTTTCTCTCCCCGGTCGAGGTGCAGCTCTTCAAACCGCCCCGCTCTTCGCTTCTCAAGCTTGGCGATGACCTCTTCATTCTCCAGAGGATTGATCGAGCAGGTGGAGTAGAGAATCAGCCCGCCCGGGACGACCGCCTCGAGGGCGGAGGCGAGCATCGCAAATTGATTGACTGCAAGGCGCTTGGGCCTTGACGGTGACCAATCTTTGAGAGCCTTCTCATCCGAGAGGACATGACGTTCGCTGGAACAGGGCGCATCAAGCAGAATCCTGTCATACGCATCCTGTTCGTAGAGGGACCACTTCGCGGCATCATGGCCGGTGATCGTGATGTTGGCCCGATCCTGTTCCGGCAGATGGTTTGTGATCACATCCCGCAGGCGGGCCCTTCGGGCGGAGGAACGGTCGTTGGCCGTCAGGCTGCCCGATCCCTTCAGCGCAGTCGCCAGAACAAGCGTCTTTCCCCCGGGCGCCGCGCAGAGGTCCAAGACCCGGTCTCCTTCGCTGACACCCAACGCCCGGGCCGCGGCAATCGATGCCTCATCAAGATAGTAGGGTTGGAGCAGCCCTTCGGCATAGGCGACCGGCTTGCGTTCTTCAAGGAGAGCGGTTTTTAAGGATTCCCAGCGATCCTGATAGAATACGCGGTAGTACTCATCGAAGGTGGGTACTTTGGGGGTGTTCTTGACCATGAATCGACTGTACCAACTTTTTCTGCTCTTGTGAACAACCTTCAACGTGTGCTATATATGACCAATGGCATACCTGACAGCGTTTTTAGAAGGGATCATCAGTTTCATCAGTCCCTGTATTCTACCGATTCTCCCCCTCTATTTTTCCTATTTGGCGGGAGGCATCACCGATCGTGAAGAGCGCAAAGGGGTTCTCCTGACCAACTCGCTCGCCTTCGTTCTGGGGTTCACGATTCTCTTCGTCGCCCTCGGGGCGGCTTCGACTTCGATCGGCCGGTTCTTAAGCGACCATCTGGAGCTCCTCAACCGGATCGGGGGCGTCCTCGTCATCCTCTTTGCGGTCAACAACCTCGGCTTTGTCCTGATCCCCGCGTTGAACAAGAATCGGCAGTTTCAATTCAAGGGACTCCACAACATGACGATCGGCAAGAGCATCCTCTTCGGCATCGTGTTTGCCTTCGGCTGGACCCCCTGCGTGGGGCCGCTTCTGGGCTCGGCGCTGATGATGGCGGCGAACGCCACCATGATGTACAAGGGGATGCTGACGCTCCTCTTCTACGCTCTGGGGTTGGGTATTCCCTTTCTCCTTTCAGCGTTGCTGCTCGACCAATTGGAGGGGGTGTTCAACGTCATGAAAAAGCACTCCAACCTCATCACGATCATCAGCGGGGTGTTCCTCCTGATCTTCGGTGTAGCCTTGCTCTTGGGGTTCAATCCCGCCGCACTCTTTTTATAGGAGCGTTCCATGAATAAACAGACTCGCAATTTATTGATAGCGATCATCGCATTTCTTCTGGTCATCATCCTCGCCGCCGTCCTCTATGACAAACTTGTGGACAAAGCCGCTCCGACCGTCTCCTATGCCCCGGTGTTGCGGGAGCTTCCACAAAGTGGAAGTGCGATGGACGCGAAGGCATCGGTTGATGAAGCTCCCACCGCTGCCAAGGAAGTAGCGAAAGAAGAGAGGCTTCCGCAGAGTGAAAGCGCAATGAGTGTGGCGGCACCGGCTGATGAAGATAGTCCGGATGTCACCGAAGAGGCGGAGGAAGAAGAATCGGACGAGCTGAAGATGCCCAACATCCCCCTCTTCCGTCTTGACGGCACCCAGACCGACTTCTACGAGGTGGCGAACGGAAAGCCGGTGGTGCTCAACTATTTCGCCTCATGGTGCCCGCCCTGTCAGGCGGAAATGCCCGACTTCGTCAAAGCCTACAACGCCCACAAGGATGAAGTGACGTTTATCTTCCTCGATTCGCTGGACGGGGAGCGGGAGAGCCTCGCCACGCTGAAAACCTTCATCAGGAAGCAGAAGATGGATGAGAGCTCGGTGTTCTACGATGAAGGAATCTTCGCCTACATCTTCCAGACCTCCAGCTTGCCGACGACTGTCTTCTTCTACGGCGACGGAGCGATCGCCGGAGGTCAATTGGGGATGGTGAACGAGCAGTATCTTCAATACGCCATCGAAGAGATCACTAGCGAAGCTTCACGAAAAAGCCGATAAAGAACGGCACGCTTCCGCCGATGCAGAAGAGGTGCCAGACCGCATGATGGCCGGGGAGGCGTTTGCTTGCATAAAACACCACTCCCGCCGTGTAGGTGATTCCCCCGGCCAGAACGTAGGGAAAAAGGCCTTGCGGCAGAAACGGGATGATGTCACCCCAGAAGAAGACGACCAGCCAACCCATCACGACGTACAAAAGAACGCGAAGCACTTTGAATTTTCCCCAGAAGAGAAAGGTCAGGATGATCCCGGCAACGGCGATCGTCCATACCAGAAAGAGGACCATCCTTGCCGTATCGGAGTCGATGCCGAGCATCAACGGCGTGTAGGTTCCGGCAATCAGAACGTAGATGCTCGAGTGGTCGAAGACTCGCAAGATCCGTTTGGCATCACTTTTGGGGGCGAGGTGATAAAGGGTTGATGAACTGTAGAGAAGGATCATCGTCAGGCAAAAGAGGACCATTCCCCGGGCGAGGGAACCGGATGAGTAGAAGGAGAACCGCCCGATGACCATTCCAAGGGCCAGCACGGCGAGGATCGCTCCGAAGCCGTGGGTCAGCGCGTTCGCCCGTTCCGCTTTCGGGTCATCGTAGTCGTGCAAGGTGATGTGCTTTTGCAGCCAGGATTCCGTTTTCATATCACCCTACACTACAAAAAGCGGTCCTTCTTGAGCAAGGTTTTGGACCGCTTCTTTTATGCTAGTAGAGTTCTACTAGAGGATATGTTCCAGGAAATGCTTTGTCCGATCGCTTTTGGGCTTGGAGAACAGCTCATCCGGAGGGGCGATTTCAACGATCGATCCTTCATCCATGAACACGATAAGATCCGCCGCCGCTTTGGCGAACCCCATCTCGTGGGTCACCAGGAGCATCGTCATCCCGCTTTTGGCAAGTTTGAGCATCACGTCCAGAACTTCCTTGATCATCTCCGGGTCAAGGGCGCTGGTCGGCTCGTCAAAGAGCATCACCTTGGGGTTCATCGCCAGAGCCCGAGCGATCGCCACCCGCTGCTGCTGGCCGCCGGAGAGCTTTGGCGGATGTACATTGGCCTTTTCCTCCAACCCAACAAGCTTGAGCAGCTCCATCGCTTCGTCATGGGCCTGTTTCTTGGAGAGCTTGCGGACTTTCATCGGAGCGAGGGTGATGTTTTCCAAGGCGGTAAGATGGGGAAAGAGGTTGAAGGATTGGAAGACCATTCCCACTTCTTCCCGAATCGAACGAATATCCACATCTTTGGCGGTCACCTCATCGTCGTCGATGAAGATTCTCCCGCTCGTCGGCTCCTCAAGTCTGTTGATCGAGCGCAGCAACGTAGATTTTCCGCTTCCCGACGGGCCGATGATGACGACGACCTGGCCGTCATCGACGGTGAGCGAAGCGTCAACCACCGCATGGACCGTCTTATGGTCGGCAACGTGGTAATCTTTGCAGAGGTTTTCCAATACGATTCTAGCCATGGCGGTGCAGTCGCTCCTCCATAATTCCCACCAGGCGCGAGAGCATCAGGGTGATCACCAGATAGATCAAGGCGACGATTAGCATCGTCTCCAACGAAAGGAACGTTCGGGAGATGTACTCCCGGCCTTTCCGAAGGATGTCGCTGAGGGCGATCGTTGAAACGAGGGAAGAGTCCTTCAGCATCGAAATGAACTCATTTCCGATCGCAGGCAGGATCACCTTCACCGTTTGCGGCAGGATCACATACCGGAACGCCTGCGTGCGGCTCAGGCCGAGGGCGATCGCCGCTTCCATCTGCCCTTTGGGAATTGCTTGGATACCGGCCCGGACTATTTCTCCCATATACGCACCGAAACAGATCGCCAGCGCGGTGACGGCGGCAAGCATCCCTTCGATCTTGAAGAACCGGCCCATCGCATAATAGATGAAGATCAATTGGACGAGGAGGGGGATCCCCCGGATCGTCTCGACATAGATTCCACTGACAATATTCACCCAATGCTTCTTGCTTACCGAGCCCAAGCCGGTAATCGTTCCAATGACGATCGCTCCGATGATTGCGAAAATCGTCGCCTGAAAGGTAACGGGCGCTCCTTTGATCGTGACCAGGAAGATGGAACGGTAGGGGTCGGGTTTGAAAACCACCAGAAAAGCCAACAGACTCAAGGCGCTGATGAAGGTGATCCGCCACGAGTTGAACAGATGTCCGCTGTCCTTCCGGGGAATCAGAACTCCGTCGGTCATCGTGATCGTGGGAATCTTTTTCTTGGCCGCGTGAGGGTCAACCGAAAGAACCTTCTTACGCACCATTTCGAGTTTTACTTCGTCTAATTCCTGATTTTCCATCGGACATTCTTCTTACATAATTATGCGGATTAAGTCAAGGTTCACCGTATATTTATTCAGACAAACAAAAGGGGAGCCGTGCTCCCCCCAAGATCGTTTCATCGTTGATTACAACAGGTTCCACTTTGCTTTCAGAGCATCGAAGGAACCGTCCTCCATCGCGATTTCAAGGCCTTTGTTGATCAGACCCAGAAGCTTCGTGTTGCCTTTCTGCACGGCGATCGCGATATCTTCCTGGGTGAACGCTTCACCGACAACCATCAGTTTGCCCTTGTAGTTGGGATTGGCCAAGACGAAATCACTGGCGATGAGGGAATCACAAACCGCAGCTTCCACATTTTTGTTGAGCAGGTCTTCGATCGCCAAACCGATTTCATCGTATGCCCGGGTGACGACGGGGTACTCCTCAAGGGCGAAATCCCCGGTGGTTCCGATCTGCACCCCGATCGCCTTGCCGTTCAGATCATCAATTCCGTTATACTTTCCTTGGTCGGCGGCGCGGATGATGACCACTTGTCCCGCTTCCAGAATCGTCGTGGAGAAATCCATCGTCGCTTTCCGATCTTCGGTCACGGTGACCCCGCTGGCGATCGCATCATATGCTCCGTTGGCGAGTCCGGCGAAGATCGTATCCCAAGGGATGTTTTTCACGGTCATCGTTGCACCGACTTTGCTGGCGATGAGGGGAATCAGCTCGACTTCAAAGCCGGTGAGATTGCCGTTTTCATCAATGAACTCCAGCGGAGGCCAAGTGGCGTCACTGGCAAACACATACCCTTCGGCGGACTCTTTTTTACCACCGGCGAACAGGGTTGCACCGGCAACCAGCACAACCAATATAAAGAGCGCTATCCATTTCTTCATACTTGAATCTCCTTGCATATATATGCTGGATATCATGGATAGATATGCAAATAATGTCAAGTAATTTCAAAATAAATGTATAAGTATGCAGGAGAGTTTAATAATTCGTTACTAGGAGACCGATGACGAGCCCCAAGATCGTCCCGCCAAGAATCTGGCTGAAGGAGTGGCCGAGCATCGTTTTGAGATTTTCCGGGGTGAACTGGCCTTCATTATGGATGTCGCTTAAAATCCTGCTCCATTCGTTGATCACCTCGGCCTGCTTGCCCGCCGCCCGGCGGATGCCCATCGCATCGTGGATGGTGATTGAAGCAAAGGTCGCGCTGATCGCAAAGTATACGGTTCCGACTCCGTAGGTCAATCCGATGGAAGTGACCAAGGCGACCACACCGGCGGTATGGCTGGAAGGCATTCCGCCGGTGGAAAAGAGCAGATGCCAGACAAACCTTCGTTCAAAGAGTACATTTACAAACGGCTTCAAAAATTGAGCAATAAGAAAAGCAAGCATGGCAGAGATAAAAGCACTGTTTGCCAGGAGGTTGTTATTCATAGCATAAATGTATAGGTTTTACCTAACTTGGGCAATCATGGAGGAGCGTGTGAATGAAAAGTAATTCGATTCAGTTTCATACGATAAATCTTGCTTCTTTTTTCAGCCAGCTTGCGATTGCGATGATCAATCTGACGCTGGTCTATCACCTTCGATATCACTACAACCTCCCTTCCGCGCTGATCGGGCTTGCCGCGGCCATGGGGCCGACCTCGTATCTCATTGCCTGCCTGGTCAAAGGAAAGCTCTCCTCAAACCTGAGGCCTCGTCATGCGATCATGCTCTCTCTGGCGGGGATGAGCGGTTCGATCCTGCTGCTCTTGAGTGTACATCATCTTGCGATCACGTTTTCGTGTCTCTTCCTCTATGGGATGTGGATGAGTTTTCTTTGGCCTCATGTGGAGGAGTGGTTCAGCCGGGGCAAAGAGGGGGAGGAGCTCAGCAAGGCGGTCAACGGGTTCAATGTCTCCTGGTCGTTGGGAGTCGCCCTCTCATCATACCTTGCCGGTTTGTTGATTGAACAATCGACGATCCTCGCCTTCCTTGTTTCCATCGGCTTCTTCATCGCGGTGTTCATCGGCATTTGGACGGTAAGCACCTTGGTTCCCGCAATTCGGATGGTTCCAAGCGAAACGACCCATATTGAAACAAGCGGATTGACCGATCGATCGACGCCGCTGAGGTTTTATGCGTGGATCGGAATCGTCGTGCTCTACAGCGGAATGAGCATCATCCTTACGATCTTCCCCTTGTATGCCCATGAAGAGCTGCTGCTGAGGGAATCCCGCGTCGGATTGCTTCTGTTGATTCGAGGTGTTACCTCCTGCGTCAGTTTCCATCTCCTCGGCAAATTCTCCTTCTGGCATTTCAGGAAATCCCTGATCTTCCTCGTTCAAGCGCTCTTCGCTCTTCTGTGTTTCAGCGCTCTCCGGTTTTCATCACTCGTCTTTTACGGGATCTTCTTTTTTCTCTTCGGGGTGCTCTTTTCCTTCGCCTATACCCAATCGATCTTCCATGGTTCCAGCGGTGCAATCAGACGCTCCACGCGGATGATCATCCACGAGGTGCTGCTCACGATCGGAACGATTCTCGGTTCGGTCGGGGGCGGGTGGTTCTACCAGAAGTTCGGGTTTGCCAACGTGCTGCTTGCCGTCGGAATTTTCGGTGCGGTCGCCGTTGGAGGGGAACTCCTTTTCAGCATATACAACCAAAGGCGCTTTCGCTACAATGGAGCGTAATCATTCGTAAGGAGGATGCTATGGCCCTCACGCTGACGGAAAAAATTCTCAGCTCTCACCTCAAGACGGGAACGTTGAAGCGGGGAAATCCTATCGGAATATCGATCGACCAGACCCTTACCCAGGATGCCACCGGTACGATGGCATACCTGCAGTTTGAATCGATGGGCTTGGACCGGGTTCAAAATGAACTGGCAGTCAGCTATGTGGATCATAATACCATTCAGGTAGGCTTTGAAAACGCCGACGACCACCGCTACTTGCAGTCCGTGGCGGCGGCAAAAGGGGTGATCTTCTCCCGTCCGGGAAACGGAATCTGCCACCAAGTCCACCTTGAGCGCTTCGGTGTCCCCGGCAAGACGCTCTTGGGCAGCGACAGCCATACCCCGACCGGCGGCGGACTCGGAATGATCGCGATCGGCGCCGGCGGACTGGATGTTGCCGTCGCGATGGCCGGCGGCCCCTTCCACCTGATCAGTCCCAAGATCATTGAAATCCGCTTGACCGGGAAACTCCGCCCATGGGTCAGCGCCAAAGATGTGATCTTGGCGGTCCTGGGACGGTACGGGGTGAAGGGGAACGTGAACTGCATCTTCGAGTATACGGGAGAAGGGGTGAAAACGCTCCAGGTTCCCGAACGGGCGACGATCTGCAACATGGGAGCGGAGGCGGGGGTCACCACCAGCATCTTCCCCAGCGATGAAAACACCCGCGCCTACCTTGCAGCCCATGATCGAGAGGAGGCGTATACACCTCTTTCCGCCGATGATGGGGCGGTGTATGACGAAACCTTTGAACTCGACCTTTCTACGCTGGTTCCCAAGACGGCGTACCCCCATTCGCCCGGCAATATCGCCGATGTATCAGCGCTCGTCGGCAAGAAAGTCGATCAGGTGCTTATCGGATCATGCACCAACTCCTCATATGCGGATATGAAGAAAGTAGCCGACATCCTTGACGGAAAGCATATCGCCCCGAACGTTTCCTTCGGAGTCGCTCCGGGCAGCCGCGAGGTCATTCTCATGCTTGCCGAGGACGGTTCGCTCGGAAAGCTGGTCGCTTCCGGGGCGCGGATTCTTGAAACGGCGTGCGGGTTCTGCATCGGCAACCACCAAAGCCCCGGAACGAACGAAGTGAGCCTCAGGACCAGCAACCGGAACTTTGAGGGCCGCAGCGGGACCAAGAGCGCCCAGGTCTATCTGGTCAGTCCCGAGACCGCAGCCCTGAGTGCATTGACCGGCGTCTTCACCGACCCCTTGGGGGATCATGGGATCGAGTATCCTCATGTCGTGAATCCCGAGAAGTTCATCGTCGATGATTCGATGTTCATCTTCCCCCCGGAAGACGGAAGCGCCGTGGAAATCATCCGGGGACCCAATATCGGTGATCCGCCGGCGAACGTTCCCTTAAGCGATTCCCTTGACGGGTACGTGACGATCAAGGTAGGGGACAAGATCACCACCGACCACATCATGCCGGCAGGCGCCCGCCTCAAATACCGCTCCAACATTCCCGTCTACTCCAAGTACGTCTTCGAGCCGATCGACGAGTTCTTCCCCCAGCGCTGCATGGAAAATCAGGATCGGGGCAAGGACAATTTCATCGTCGCCGGAGCTTCCTACGGACAGGGGTCTTCCAGAGAACATGCGGCGATCTGTCCGATGTACCTCGGTGTCAAAGCGGTGATCGCTATTTCGATCGAGCGAATCCATCAGAACAACCTCTGCAACTTCGGAATCATTCCGCTCACGTTCATCGATGAAGCCGATTATGAAAAGCTCGATCAAAACGATGAGATCGTCATCGAGAACATCCGCCGGCAGATCGCCGGAGAGACCGTCATCCTGAAGAACAGGACCAAGAGTTTGGAGATTCCTTTGCGCTGTGATGTTACCGGGGAGCAGCGGAAAATGCTGATCAAGGGCGGACTGTTGAACATTCTCAAGGAGATTGGATGATGACGCGGACGATTTGCTACATTGAAGGCGACGGAGTGGGGCCGGAAGTCACGGCCGTGATGCTGAAAGCGGTGGATGCCGCCGTCGGCAAAGCATACCAAGGCGCCAAAAGAATCGAATGGAAAGAAGTGCTCGCCGGACAAAAGGCGTTCGACCGGGTGGGGACGTATCTGCCCGAGGAGACCCTTGAAGCGATCAGGAAGCACAAGGTTGCGATCAAAGGTCCCTTGACCACCCCCGTCGGCAGGGGGTTCCGCTCGCTGAACGTCGCCCTTCGGCAAGAGCTGGATCTCTATGTGTGTTTGCGCCCGGTGGAGTACTTTGAAGGCACTCCTTCACCGGTGAAGCATCCCGAGCTGGTGGATATGGTCATCTTTCGGGAAAACACCGAGGATATCTACGCCGGAATCGAATGGGAGGCGGGAAGCGAAGGGGTCAAAAAGGTACTGGCCTTCCTTGCCGACGAGATGAAGGTCTCGTCGATCCGCTTTCCCGAAACCAGCGCGATCGGGGTCAAGCCGGTCTCGAAGGAGGGAAGCGAGCGGTTGATCCGAAGCGCGATCGAGTACGCCCTTGCCCACAAAAGACGAAGCGTTACCTTGGTTCACAAAGGCAACATCATGAAGTTCACCGAAGGGGGATTTCAAAAATGGGGATATGAACTCGCTGCTTGCGAGTTTGGAGCGGTCAAGGAGCCGGACGGTTACCATATCAAACGGGAAGGGGAAGCGGACCTCATCATCAACGACTGCATCGCCGATGCATTCCTGCAGAACATCCTCACCAAAGCGGAAGCGTACGACGTGGTCGCCACCCTGAATCTCAACGGCGATTACATCTCCGACGCCCTTGCCGCCCAGGTGGGGGGAATCGGGATCGCTCCCGGGGCGAACATCAACTATCAAAGCGGCCACGCGGTCTTCGAGGCAACCCACGGAACCGCCCCGGACATCGCCGGCAGGAACCTTGTCAATCCGCTTTCGCTCGTCCTTTCAAGCGTCCTGATGCTTCGACATCTGGGGTGGGATGAAGCGGCGGCCCTTCTCAACGAAGCGGTCAGAAAGACGATCAGAACCGGGATCGTGACGAAGGACTTTTATTCCCTGATCGAAAAAGAGGGAAGAAGCGCTACCCTGCTCGGAACAAAGGAGTACGGAGAGCGCCTCTGCGCGCTGATCTAGAAGAAAGAAGAAACCTTCAAGCTCAAACCCGATCGACCAAAGGAACGACGTTTCGTTTCGCCAGACCGGTGTACACTTGGCGGGGGCGGGCGATCTTCTGGTAGGGGTCGCCGGCCCATTCAAGCCAGTGGGCGATCCAGCCCGGAAGGCGGCCCAAGGCAAAGAGGACGGTGAACATCGACTCGGGGATTCCCATCGCATGGAAGATGATTCCCGTATAGAAATCGATGTTGGGATACAGGTTCCGTTCGATAAAATACGGGTCGCTCAAGGCTACCTGCTCCAGCTCCAGTGCAATCTGCAGCAAGGGATCCAGCTCCGTGTTTCCGATTACCTTCTGACAGAGATCTTTGGCGATCTTGGCCCGGGGATCGTAGGTCTTGTAGATCCGATGGCCGAAGCCGGCAAGGCGGAATCCGTTTTCCTTGTTTTTGGCCATTTCGACGACTTGTTCGACCGTCAAGCCTTCATTGTGAATCTTCAGCAGCATCTGCATCACCGCCTGATTCGCTCCGCCATGCTTCGTTCCCCACAGGGCGCAGCAGCCGGCGGCGACCGAAGCATAGAGGTTCGCATCGCTGGAACCGACGAGCCGTACGGCGCTCGTTGAGCAGTTCTGCTCATGGTCGGCGTGAAGAATCAGAAGGATGTTCAATGCCCGGACGTGGAGCGGTGGGGGAACGTAGGCGTTTACGCTGGTGTAAAACATCATGTTCAGGAAGTTTTCACAGTAGGAGAACTTATAGGAGGGGTTTACGAAATCAAGACCGTTCATCTGCCGGTAGGTGAACGCAGCGATCGTCCGCATCTTTGAAAGGAGGCGCGTCACGGTGAGGTCGAGGTTCGCCTGCGGGTCGGCATCGGCGAGCTCGGGATAGAACGCCGAAAGCGAAGCCACCATCGCCGCCAGAATCGACATCGGGTGCGAGTCCTGAGGATAGTCGCGGAAGAAGTTCCGCATATCGATGTGGAGCAGGGAGTGGCGGTTGAGCATTTCCGAATAGAGATGCCGCTCTTGCACATTGGGGAGCTCGCCTTTGATCAAAAGGTGGGCGACTTCGACGAACTCGCAGTGTTCAACGAGGTCTTCGATATCGTATCCCCGATAGCGAAGAATTCCCTGTTCACCGTCCACATAACAAATCTCGCTCATTGCAGAGCCCGTATTGGCGTATCCCGGGTCATAGGTGATGAAGCCGGTTTGCTTTCGCAGTGAAGTGATATCGATCGCCTTATCGCCCATCGAGTCGGTGATGATAGGAAGGGTGACCTCTTTATCTTCAAGAATAAGTTTGGCTGCGTCTTTTTTAATGTCCATCAATCCATCTCCTTAAAGGGGATAGCAAACACTACAGTACTTTTCTTTTTTTGAGAATAGGGTGGGCTTACAGGAGATTTTCTTTTCATTTGCACCTGCAGCGGCTATAATCAACGAAAGGACGGAAAGATGAAGACTGATGAGGTGACATTGCCCCTGGAGGAAGAAATCGTCGATATTGCCGATTTTTTCAAGGTATTCGGCGATCCCACTCGCTTGAAGATCCTCTTTTTATTGGAGCAGGGAGAGCGGGGAGTGAACTCAATCTGCGAAGAGCTGGGGATGCAGCAATCCACGATCAGTCAACAACTGAAACTCCTCAGAGCCCGGCGCCTGGTGCGCTACCGGAAGGATGGCCGCAATGTCCTCTACCGCCTGAATGATGAGCACATCCATGCGATTCTTGCCCTCGGAATCGAGCATTATCAGGAGCTCCAATAGCGTTCTCAATACAGGGTGTGTTCTATTTCAGCGTATTCCTCATAAAGCTTTAGGGCTTCCTCCCGGCCGATCTCTTCGATCGTGAGGACCGACTTGTCCTGGTGCCCTCCCTCGAGGTAGTGGTAGATACGGTCATCCCGAAACCCGATTTTTTCGGCATCTTCAGCCCGAGCGGCGTAATAGACATCCTTGATATTGGCCCAGATGCAGGCGCTGAGGCACATCGGGCACGGGTGTCCGGTCGCGTAGAGGACCGCACCGGTCAGATCGTGGGTGCCGTTGGCCTCGCACGCCATTCGGATCGCATTGATCTCTGCATGGGCGGTCGGGTCACAGTCGCCTAAAACGGAATTTGAGGCGACAAAAACGTGACCGTTCTTATCTACTACAACCGCCCCGAACGGTCCGCCGAGTCCTTTATTCATCGTCTCCCGTGCTCGCTCAATCGCGAGGTGCATGTAGTGTTTTGCGTTCATGACTGCGCTCCCGGCAATTCCATAATACCACGAATCGGATGGGAGCGCAAAAACGTTTTATTTCCGCTTCGATTGGGCGATCAGCCGAATCGCATTGATTCTGATGAACCCCTTGCAATCGATCGGGTTGTATCCGCCGGCTTTGTCCATCGAGCCAAGCGCCTCGTCGTACAGGGAGACGGGACTCTTCACCCCGGCGAAGATGACGTTGCCTTTATACAGGGCTACCTTCGCCGTTCCGGTCACCTGCTTCTGGCTTTCCGCAAAGAGGGCGCTCAGCATATTGAACTCGGGGGCTCCCCAGTAGCCGTTGTAGATCAGCTCGGCGTATTTGGGCATGAGGGAGTCGCGAAGGTGCATCGCCTCCTTGTCCATCGTAATGCCCTCAAGCATCCGGTGCGCCTTCCAAAGGATTTCACACCCGGGGGTTTCATACACCCCCCGGCTCTTGATGCCGACGTAGCGGTTTTCAACCATGTCGGCCCGTCCGATCGCGTTGTCGTGGCCGATCTTGTTCAAGTAGAGGATCATCTCCAAGGGATCGCTGACGACGATGTCGTCGTTCAGGTTCGTCACCTTCGTCGGCAACCCGTCTTCAAAGGAGATCTCCAAAAGTGTTTCCTCATCGGGAGCTTCTTTGGGGCTGAGGGTGTGGGAGAAGACATCCTCATCGGGCCGTTTGGATGCATCCTCCAGAATTCCCGCCTCGTGGCTGATGTGGATCAGGTTCTCGTCCTCGCTGTACGGCTTGGCGATTGAGGCCTTGATCGGGATATTATGCTCTTTGGCATACGCGATCATATCGCTCCGACCCTCGAATTGGGCGAGGAACTCGCTGTCCTTCCACGGCGCAATGATGTTCACCTCGCTCATGTGCATATAATAACCGAACTCGAACCGGACCTGGTCATTCCCTTTTCCCGTTGCGCCGTGGGAGACGTAGGTGGTTCCTTCCTTCCGGGCAATTTCAATCTGGGCTTTGGCGATGATCGGCCGGGCGAGGGAGGTGCCGAGCATATACCCGCCTTCGTAGACGGTGTTCGCCAACAGAGCGGGGAAGACATAGTCGGTCACCAATTGACTTCGAAGATCCTCGACATACACCTTGGAAGCACCGGTGGCCAATGCTTTTTTCCTGATGGCGTCAAAATCCTCGTCCTGTCCGACGTTTGCCACGAAAGCGACCACGTCAAACCCTTTGTTCACCAGCCATTTCAAGATGACGGAGGTATCCAAACCGCCACTGTACGCCAAAATGATTTTTTTCTTTTCCATATCTTCGTTCCTTATGGGCGCAGTGTACAAATATCCGTCAAGAAAGACAAGCGGTCTATGTATATTTATACTTTTATATGCCGATATATTGCCAATTATTGTGAGATAATCAGCATATCGATGAATAGATATACATTTTATCTGTTTTTATGATTGTTCATTGTTCCACCGATGCGTAGAACAAATCATTCGCTTTCCCTTGTTTTAACACCCTGAACTTTTTATACTGCTTTCATGCTCATATGTGACAAATTATATAAACGAT
>ERZ795058.3295-NODE-3295-length-17207-cov-18.175431_pt1 | contig 17207 bp, 13 predicted proteins | sample MGYA00375142_ERZ795058 | MGnify/ENA primary metagenome ERZ795058 (study PRJEB30187, sample SAMN05720210) | activated sludge metagenome | isolation source: anaerobic digester from wastewater treatment plant | place: Japan | collected 2015-04-20 ... | reverse complement strand
GCAGGGGCACCTTGGCGGTTTCAGAAAGAGTTCAAGTAGTGTGCAAAATTTGGAGTGCGGTGACAAGAGCCGCGCTACGCGCGGGGCGCGGCACCGCTTTTCCTCCGCGCTGTGCGCGGAGACACACACTTAGTCGATTACACTTAGTCCCCACACTTAGTCGGACACACTTAATCTCTACACTTAGTCGATTGCGCCAGTGTAAGCGACGAAGTGTAAGCGACGAAGTGTAGACGACGAAGTGTAGCGACGAAGTGTAGCGACGAAGTGTAAGTGACGAAGTGTAGGGACGAGGTGTAGGAACGAGGAGTGTTTATGAACGTTTTAGATAGTTTTTCATTGAAGGGCAAGGTAGCTCTGCTGACAGGCGGTGCGGGACTGTACGGACGCCAGATCACGGAAGCGCTGGCCGAAGCAGGCGCCACAACGGTGATCGCATCGCGGAATCTCGCGGAACTGGAGAAGGTGGCCGAGGAACTGCGTGCCGCAGGCGGTGATGTGACGGCATCGCAACTGGATCTGGCGGAAGAGACGTCGATTCACGCGCTGGTCGCAGAGATCGAGCGGCGCTGGGGCCGACTGGACGTGCTGGTCAACAACGCGGTGACACGCTGCGCCTGCGCGGACTGGGATCTGCCGATGGAGACGTTCGACCAGAGCCTGCGTATCAATGCGTCGGCACTCTTCTGTCTGACGCGCCTGGCCGCCGAAGTGATGAAGCGGCACCAGACCGGTTCGATCGTCAATATCGGCTCGTACATGGGAGTGCGCGGACCCGATCCGCTGAACTATGTCGGCACCGATATGATGAAGACCCCCTCCCCTATCTACTTCTTCGAAAAAGGTGGCATGGTCAATTTCACGCGGTTCGCCGCGAGTGTGTTGGGGCCGTTCGGCATCCGCGTCAACGCGATCCATCCGGGCGGCTTTTTCAACAACCAGCCGGAAGCGTTTGTGAAAAACTACAGCGCCAACACGATGCTGGGGCGGCTGGCCAATGACAGCGACCTGAAAGGCGTGGTGGTGTTTCTGGCATCCGATGCCTCCGCCTACCTGACCGGCACGAACATTCCCGTGGACGGCGGCTATACGGCGAAGTAAAACCGGACGTGCCGGAAAGAACGCATAAGCCTAAAAAGAGTCCTTCACAGCCCTACCGGCAGGCAGACGCGCACAGAGTAACGGATGAGAACGGCCGTCTGCGGAGCTCTTGCGCGATAGGCCGAACGCAAATGGGACCAGGCCGCCGAGTAAGCCCCTCCGCGTACGACACGATCCGTGCCCGTCGCCGGACCGACAGGCTCTGTCACGGCAGAACCGTCGGAGTATGCGCTACCGCTCGCGTACCGATCAAGACAGAACTCCCAAGAGTTACCCAGCATGTCGTAGAGTCCCCAAGGGTTCGGCTTTTTGAGTCCGATCGGATAGAGATTTTCTTCAGCCGGAGAAAACCCATACCAGCCAAGCTCAGAGAGTGCGACGGAGGAGTCATACGTGGCCGTATCCGTGCCCGCGCGGCAGGCGAACTCCCACTGCGCGTCTGTCGGCAAGTCGAAGAGCCCCCATCCCACATGTGTGCGGAGTCTGCCAAGAACTGTATTCTCCCCCACGGCGCGCGCCGCCGCCCAGTCACCCGTGCCCGGCCAATCCGTGTTGCCGCGCACGATCGTCCATGATAATCGGTAATTGATGCTCTTGCCGGATGGGTGAAACGCCGTGTCGGGCGATGGACGAGGTTGCCCCATGAGCAACGCATACTGGTATTCCGTCATGGTGTAAACGGCGAGGTAGTAATCGTTCGTGAACGAGACGTAATGCAGGATCTCGTCGTTGGCCACACGCCCAGATTCATCGGATGGCGAACCCATACGGAACGTCATGCCCTTTGCGGGAATGCGTCGCAGTACAAGCTTGTTAAGCCGGTACATGTCGTTTGCAAGGCCCCCCTCCGGCAACGCCTCGGCAGAGGTGTAGTACCTTACCGTGTTCGTCACACTTAAATCGATGACCATGTAGTCTGGCGGTGTAGTCAGTTCCCATGCCTTCACCACAGCGCGAACATTTTCTGTTGCGAGGGTTGGTCCGTTCCATGACTTGTCGGGGCGCCATGTGATCGTACGCACCGTGTCTTCACCCGCCGCCACACGTTTGTTCGCGTCGCCAACCACGCGGCCGATATTCGCGTCACCAATCGAAACCCACGGCCCTTCGACAGTACCAGTGGCGTTGGTCTCGATATCAAGTGTGATGATCGCGTCTGCGTCCGCGAGTCTGTAATGTACCGTGACAAGGGCGCCATCCGCATCTTGCGCGGCGGTGACGCTATCTGTGACGATGCGGGGCGTCGCGGCCGAAACTAGACCGACGACAAGAAAGAAGACGGAAAAAAACAGAACCTGTTTGGCCATGTTGGATTCCTTTCTCATTTTGCAACTGCCGGACAACAAGCACGCCAGGTGTAGCGGACGAGCGTTCGATCAGGCGGCGCGCTGTTGCGGTGCGCCGAGCGCGCTTCCGCAAAAGTGTTTACACTATACGCGCCGCCCCTTGCGACACGTGTCGAACCGGTCGGAGGCCCCACGGGGTCCGTGACAGGCGAACCGTCAGAATAAGCGAGACCGAAGGAATACCAGTCCAGACAGAGCTCCCACGAATTTCCAATCATGTCATAGAGCCCCCAGTTGTTCGGCTGCTTGAGCCCCACAGCCTTGAGCCCGTCCGTATTAACCCAGGCGATGTCCAAAACCGCTGCCCACGTCTCGCCGCCGTTGTATAGCGCGCGACCCTCGCCGGCCCGGCACGCAAACTCCCACTGCGCATCCGTCGGCAAATCCAAATCGAGCCCCGTGCGCGCACGGAGTTTCCCGACAATCGAATCGGGAGCAACCGCGCGTGCGACCTCCGGATCGTCGGCAGGCCACACGGCGGCGGCACCACGCAGCATATCGTAGCTAAGGTCGCCGACCGGACGGAGACGCGCCGGTTTGTCGTTCCAAACGACGAAGCCTGAACGGTTGACATCATGGTACTGCCCGCTTGTGATGGGAAAGATAGAAAGGTAGAAGTCCTCCGTTAACGTGACAAGATGCGGGATCTCCACATCAGACATGCGGGAGTCCTCACCCGGTGCAGACCCCATGCAGAACGTGGCATTCGCCGCCGGGACTTTTCGCATTACAAGGCGTGTAAGGCGATAAACGTCGTTTGCAAGCCCGCCCTCCGGCAAAGCCTCGGCCGAGGGATAGTAGCGGACAAGATCAGGCGAATCGCCGGCTTCCAAATCCACCACCATGTAATCCGGCGGACAGTTTGTCGCCCACGCTGTTACCACGGCGCGTATCTTTCCAGCATCGATGTACCCGAGCGCACCATCCGGCCTCCAGAAAATCGTCTGTGTACCGCTCTGACGCACCATGCGGTTAACGGCACCCCCCACGCGCGTCAGGTTGTGGTCGCCCACGTGCACCCAAGGTCCCGCCGCCGTGTCGCCGGCATTCGTCTCCACGGCGAGCGTCACCACCGCTGGCGCGTTCGCAAGCGTGTATTGCACCGTTACCATGGGAGCGCCGCTTATAGAAAGCGTCACGCTTGCCGGATCGATGGACGGCACCGCCGCACACACGACGGTCGCCGCGAAAAAGGAAATTCCAAAAATGTTCGTTTTCATCGGCGCCTCCTCCTTCAACGTACAACAGCGTGATGCCACAGACGAATGACGTAGCGCTCATTTACCTGCGTCTCGCCCGCACCATTGCGGTACGCGCTACGCATGCCGTACTGGGGCATATTCACGGCACCGCCGCGTACAGTGCGCTTGTTGCTGACCGATGCCGACTTGACGCAACCGACGGGTTCGACCACAGCAGAGCCGTCCGAGTAATTGGCATTCATCGAGAGCCAGTCGAGGCAAAGTTCCCAGCCATTGCCGAGCATGTCGTAGAATCCCCACGCATTGGGCTCAAGTTGTCCCACGGCGTACGGTGTCATCCGGCCGTCCGGGTTGTTCTCCTGATACCAAGCGATCTTCGCAAGCCGGGTTTGATCCAGTTGGCCGCAGTAGGCCGGATAGTCGGTGCCTGCGCGGCAGGCGAACTCCCAGCACGCTTCGGTGGCAAAATCGAACCAGTCTAACCCCGCATGACGGCGTAACTTATCGAAGAAGGTACCGCTCCCCACGGCGTGAGCCGTGGCGAAATCGCCCGCACTCGGCCAGCTCGTGTTGCCGCGGGTCCCGTTCCAACTGATCGAGGTCTGCGGGAAAACCGCATCGGTCGCAGACGGTTGCGTACCGCCCATGATGCGCCAGTACTGCTGTTTCGTCACTGTGAAGACGGAGAGGTAGTAGTCGTTCGTGAGCGTGACGAGATGCGGAATCTCATACGCGGCCGAATTCGGATCGTCCGATGCGAGACCGCCCATACGGAACATCGCACCCGCGCCGTGAACCTTGCGCATCACGAGGTGATCTGTACGGTAAAGGTCATTTGTGACATCCCCTCCGGGCAGTGCATCGGCCGTAACGTAGAAATTCACCGTGTTCGTCCTGGTGAGGTCCACCACCATGTAGTCCGGCGGTGCATTCGTCGCCCATGCGGTCACCACAGCGCGTACACGTCCATCCGTGTATCTGCCGCCGGGCCAGGACACATACGGCTTCCAAGTGATTGTCTGCGGCACGCCGACCTCGCGCACCACGCGATTCACCGCGCCTTCGGCAGTGCGGAAGTTCACAGCGCCGATCGACGCCCATGGCCCTTCTGCCGCGCCCGTCACGTTCGTTTGGATGTCGAGCGTCACCACCGCCGACGCGTTGCGCAACGTGTATGTCACCGTCACGAGATGCGACACACTATCCTGAACAAGCGTCACATCGTCCTGATCCACATGCGGAAGCGCAGCCCAAACGGACATCGCGCAAAAGGCCAGTGCCCAAACCGTTAATTTCTCGCGCATATCCACCTCTTCAGCGTAGGAACAGGATTAGGCCCTGCGGCTTCTCGCGTGAGAAGACCTGCGGCACGTTTGATTCTTTCTCCGTGAAAACCCGCGCTTCCAATGCGTCCGTCGTCACGGCCGTCCCCGCAGACACGAGTCCGCCCACAAATGCGGTGGCCACTACGCCCGCGCCAGCACTTACAGGCGAACGCGTCGTATCACCCTCGAATTTCCACGGCAAGTCTGCGCCGCCCGCGATCAAAACGAGCGCCGTCGTCGCGTTAAACAGCACCTTTCGTTTCATCGTCGCTCCTTTCGTAAGCTACCGGTCGTCAGTCGAGTTTCATTCCGCACGCCATCAGCGTCGTCTTGCTGACTTCAATGTCGTGCTGGTAGTAGTCTGGGTTCGGACGCTCGCCGCGGACGATCTCCGCGAGTTCCTGGAGCTGGTCGGCGTAACGGTCTTTCTGCACGCCGCAGTCGACCGTATGCGTTCCCTTCTTGTAGCCGGGAACGTCCTGATTGAGACGGAGCGAAAGCGTGGTCGGCTTACCGTCGAAGCGCTCAATCGGACATATCTCAATAGAGCCACGTGTGCCGTCGATCCGCAGGCGCCGACTGCCGCATGGTGCCTTGCTGCACGCCCGTATAAGTGCCATCCCGTTTTCCCACTCCAGGATACTTGCGCCATTCGTCTTCACGCCCGGCTTGCTACCCGGCGCCGTAAGCAGGACCGGGTGCGCGCGGTGCGGTGACTTGTCGCCCATCATCGGCAGGATGAAGTCCACAAGATGACACCCGAGGTTGTACAAGAGGCCACCCGCAAACGATCCGATATAGGGCTCGTACTGCGCACTGCCGTAGTTGTGGTTCATGTCCGCCTCGATAAAGTTGATTTCGCCGATCCACTTCTCACGCACGGCTTTCGTCGCAAAACGGATCGCCGGGTTGACACGGAACATGTACCCCATCTGAAGGGGAATCCCGCGCTCACGGCAGTAGTTCACCAGCGCGACATATCGGGGGTGCGACTGCCCCGTGGGCTTGTCCATGTGCATCGCGAGCCCATGCTTCGCGCACTCCCATGCGACATCCTGCAAGTCATCGTTCGTCACTTCTACGAAGACGCATTGTATGGACTTGTCCGCCCATATCTGCTCCGGCGTAATGCGCGGCACGCCGTCATAGCATGAGTAGTTCTTTGCTTCACGCGGCGTCTTCGATGCGCGGTCATCCACAATGCCGACAAGTTCAAAGTGGTCCGGAAGCACCTTGAGCGACTGGAACTTCCCGTCCGCATGCTCGTGACACATCCCCCACTGTACCACGCGAACCCGCTTTGTGCCCGGGAACGGTTTCCATTTCACGACCGGTGCCGTCTCCGCTTCCTTTTGCGCCAAGCACTGCGGTGCTACGGCGAACGCTGCTGCGGCCCCCATGAATTCGCGTCTGTTGCTGAGCAACGGCTTAGGCCGCATCGCAGCCGCCGCAGACATCCCCTCATCACAACGGATACGGTCCCCGTCCGCATCCAGCCCGCCACACCGCCCGGTTCCATTCATCGGTAGATTCCTCCTATTGCCAAGTGTCCCGACTTGTCTTCTTCTAACGTCTCGGATTCTAGTACATCCCCCGTTGAAACACAAGCGGAACCCGAAACACCTTAAAAGCAAAAATGCGTTCTTTTGGGAGTTGACTGTTTTGCCTCTCCCGCATAATGTACATCGACCGCATGGGGACCGGTGTGTTTCTGGTCTGCCTTATGGAGCGGTGGTGAGTACCGGCAATCAACCAGAGAGTGAAAGAGAGTGAAGCCGATGCCCTACAAGAGAAACCTTGGCTTCTTGAACGCATTTAAATGCGTTGCCTGTGCCGCAGTCCTGTTGGTGTTGCCTAGTTTCGCGGGTGGCGAAAATACGCCGCGCGCCTACGGTACGCTGACGCCCGAGGCCGCTGCGCTCGTCGCCGAAATGCGCGAACAGGCGAAGACCTATCGGCCGCAGACGGACCATGTGGGGCTTTTTGCGCGCGCCCAACTCAAATATGGCGCGCAGCGCACCGACTTCCTTCACCGTTGGTACGAGCGTCCGCTACACCAGAATTCAACGTGGGCCGAAACAGCCGAATACGGACGCATCCTGCATCCCGAGGCGTGGAAGAAGACGACTGAGACGGTACGTCTGGGGAAGATGGATGGCCTTGCCGTTTGCATCTCCCAGTCGAGCCGCAGTGAGGTGATTGAGAAGAGCGTTATGCCGGGCGGGGAGATGACGATCCTCGTGGAACTCCCCTATGACTATCACGATACCGGCATCGCTGCCTTTCTGGAGACGGCCGAACGCGCCCTGGCCATGCCGAATGCCTACCGTATCGATGGGAAGGTGGTGCTCACGCGTTATCCGGTGGTGAAAGAGGCGGAACTCGACCTCTGCGAGAAGGTGCGCAAGGCGCTGGCAGAAAAGTTCGGCCCCGACAAATTCGTCGTCATCTTTTACGTCTCGGCCTTTGAACGAAGTCTGCCTGCGGGTCCGCTGACTGTCCAGTCACTTGAACAGGCACGCGAACACTTGCGGCGCTGTCTGCGCAAGATGGACGGTCTGTTCATGGCGGGTTGGGAGGTGTACTGGCCGCGCCGCTACAATGCGGCATTCGAGCGCGAGGTGCTGGTGCCTCTCTACCAGAGTGTTTTGGCAGAACCGGAATTCGCCGGGAAGAAGTATTTGGGCATGCCCATGTCACCGGGACACGAGAACTGCTACCGCTGGAGCTATTCGATCGATTCGCAGGGCACGTACACGTTGGCCGAGCGCATGGAAACGATGCGCGCGCTGCGTCCCGATTTCATCATCTGCTGCGAATGGGACGAGGAGAACGAGAACACGCACTTTCGTCCCACGATTTTCAACGGATTTGTCCATCAACGTCTGCTGCGCTACTATGCGGACACCTTTGCCGGTCGTGCGCCGGAGGTTTTTCCCGGTGACGATGTCGCGATTCCCAATCTGGTCGTCTCGTACCGCAAATCGCTTATCGCGGGTGAGCCCATCGAAGTGGAGGTGCGGAACATTCCGGATGGCACGTTCAAGGGGCAGACGTTCACCTGTTCCCTGAGTTGGAAGGATCTGGCGGGAAAGGTCGTGAAGACCTATCCTGCTGTGACGCTGAAGGCGGACGAGCCGGGGTGTGCCTTCTTTACATCGCCGGTGTCTGAACTTGTGGTTGCGAACCGTCTGCTGGTTCCAGACTTTACCGTGCGTGCGTCGGACGGGGCCGAGTTCTGCGGCGGCGCCGATTTCTGGCCGCTCGATCTGAACGCGAGCCGTGCCGTCGATACGAAATGGGCGAAACACGCCCTGCGTGAACGCAGCAACGGCATCACGGGCGAACTTGCCGTGGACGAACCGGCGGCGGACGGCGTGCGTACAATCACGGGACGCTTTTCCGCGCCGCAGCCCGTCAAAAGTGTGGAGGTGCTGGAAGGCCCCGATACGGTGTTCATGTTCGACCCAACGGCGAAGCCGATTGACAACCGCGTCGTCATCAAGTTGGAGATTCAGGCGCGGCACAACGCGCCGAAGGAGTACGCCCTCAAAGGGAATATCCGTTTCCAGCGGGCACCGGGGGTTGAGATTCTCACCCGCCCTCAGCGCGCCATTAGCGCGACGGCGGACGGTTGGACGCTGAAGGGAGCGCACTACAATAACTGGGACATCAACCTCTTTGCCTCCCTGCCGGCAGCCGCCGTGGAAACGGCTGAAATCGATGTGGCACTCGCGCCGACTTTCCAGACGCGCATCAAGGTGAAGGATGTGGTGGCGAAGGACGTCATCGGCATCACAGGACCCGGCGGCGGCAACCTGGTGGCAAGCCGCTACCTGTCACAGATCGCGATGCCCAAGCCGTGTGACGTCGCCTCGGGGACATTCGCGTTCAAGCTGAAACCGGTCGACAAGTCGGGTGTCCTGCGCTTGCAGATCGTGGATAGCGATGGACATGTATGGCGCGGTGCGCCGCGTACATTCTATCGTCCGTCCGGCAAGATACGCACGTTCCATATTTTTGAGCGTGACGAAGAACGCGTGACATCACTCACGATGGATGTCAACCGCCTTGATGAACCAGACTACGATTTTGTGCTCACGCGCGGATCGGTTGTGTGGACGGATGCCGGGCGCAATCTCTGCGACATCCTTGGCGGTGCGGCCACGTTGGTGACTGGTTTTGGCGAGGGCGAGACATGCTACGGCGACTCGATTGCGCGGTACATTACCGGCAAGGAGCCGGGCATCCTGAACACGGCGCCTACACCGGCAGAAGGTCCGCATGGCGCTCCCGCGTTGCGTTTCGGTCCGTCATCCTACCTGATGCTTCCGCAACAGTTGGTGCCGAAGTTCGCCGGCTTTGAGATTACGCTCGATGTGAAGCCCGATGATGCGCAAGGCGTTCAGACACTCGTCGATTCAGGTAACGCGGCGTACGGCCTCTATCTCAGGGACGGGGTGCCCGAGGCCTTTGTCTTCGACACTTCCAATCACGCGCGGCAACGCGGTGCCAATCCCCGGAGGGTGAAGGGGCCTGCACTTCAGGTGGGGGGCTGGAACCACGTGCAACTCATCGGCGACCAAAAGACGCTCCGGCTGGTTGTCAACGGCGTAGAAGGCCCCGTGGTGGAACACGGCGGTTACCAGTTGCAGGCGCGTTACACGTGCGTGGGTGCGGCGAACCGCGGACCGAACTTTTTTCGCGGATGCCTCGCCAATCTGAAATTCCGTCTGCGCTGAGTCTCGGTGCTTATCGCCCGTCACTTCGCTTCGTTGAAGAGGGTGACAGCGTCCAGCACATCGCGGCCCGCCGCCCTGAGGGCTTCAATGGCGCGGTCCGGGTCGTCGAAGCGGAAGACCAGCACCGCTTCGGTACCGTGGTGGAAGGCGAAGGCGTACATGTACTCAATGTTGACGCCGGCCTGACTGATCGAATCGAGGACCTCGGCCATGCCGCCGGGTCTGTCCGGCACGGTGGCCGCTACCACCTCGCGTACGTTCACGACGTAACCGGCCTGCTCAAGGACGGTCTTGGCTTTCTGCCACTCCTCGACAATCAAGCGCACGATGCCGAACTGCTGGGTGTCGGCCAGCGAGAGGGTGACGATGTTGATGTGGGCCTCGGCGAGCGTTCGGCAGACGGCGTCCAAATGGCCTGGCTTGTTTTCGAGAAAGAGGGAGATCTGATTGATTTTCATGGTCGGAGCCCTTTCTGCGGGTTTACGCTTTCTTACGCAGGTCGTTCACGCGGCGGAGCTTGCCCTCGCTGCGTGGCAGTGTATGCGGCTCGACCAGCGTGATGGTAGCACTGATGTTGATGATGCGCTGGACGGCATGGCCGATGCGCGTGCGCAGTTTCTCCAGCGACTTGATATCGTCACTGAAGGTTTCCGGCGTGACCTCGACTTTGATTTCGAGGATGTCGAGGCCATTGGTCTTGTCGACCACAATCAAGTAGTGGGGCAGGACCGCGTCGATAGCCATCAGGCCGGCCTCGATCTGCGACGGGAAGACGTTGACGCCACGGATGATCAGCATATCGTCGCTACGTGCGCTGACGCGCTCGATGGTGCGGATGGTACGGCCGCACGGACAGGGCTCGGGCATAATGCGCGAGAGATCGCGCGTGCGGTAACGCAGCATCGGCGTGCCGGTACGCGATAGGGTCGTGAAGACCAGTTCACCCTTTTCACCGTCCGGCAGCGGCTCCAGCGTCTCGGGGTCGATGATCTCGGGGTAGAAGTGGTCCTCGAAAACATGCAGGCCACGGCGGTGGGCGCAGTCGTTGGCCACACCCGGACCGGAGATTTCGGTCAGTCCGTAGATGTCGTGCGCGGTGATACCGGTCAACTCCTCGATCTTGGCGCGCATCTCTTCGGACCAGGGCTCGGCGCCGAAGATGCCGTGTCTGAGTTTCATGTCGGCCTTGAAGTCGATGCCCTTCTTCATGCCGTCGTCGATCAGATGCAGGAAGTAGCTGGGCGTGCAGGCGATGACCGTCACGCCCATGTCTTTCATCAGCATGAGCTGGCGGTCGGTGTTGCCACCCGAGGTCGGTAACACGGCGCAACCGAGCCCCTCGCCGCCGTAGTGCAGGCCCAGGCCGCCGGTGAAAAGTCCGTAACCGTAGGCGACCTGCATGATGTCAGAGCTGCGCACACCGCACATTGCCAGTGCGCGCATGCAGCCGTTCTGCCAGACCAAGATGTCGTTTTGTGTGTTACCGATGACGATCGGCTTGCCGGTCGTGCCGCTCGAACAGTGGAAGCGCACGATGTCGTTCATCGGGCTGGCGAAGAGACCGAAGGGGTATTCGTCGCGCAGATCGGTCTTCATCATGAAGGGCAGCAGGGCGATGTCATCAAGCGTCTTGATGTGTTCGGGCTTGACGCCGCGCTCGTCCATGCGCGCACGCACCAGCGGCACGTTGTCGTACATGCGCCGTACCAAGCCTTGCAGGCGGTGCAACTGCAGGGCTCGCAGTTGCTCCCGGGGCATATAGTCAGGAGCGCTGACCGGATGGACCGGGGTGTCCAGGTCGTGCGCATACTCGTAAAGGGCCATTTTGTTCTCCGCATGGGTGGGGGTTCAGGAGAGTGTCTCCGTTAAGTTTCCCTTAAGAGTATCACTTTCTGACCTCCGCGTGAACAAAATGAATGCGAATAAAAAGCAGGAAAAAAGCAACAAAAAGCGGGGAAAAAGCAGAAAAAAGCAGAAAAAAGCAGGAATCGCAAAAACGCAACATTTTGTGGTTGCATGAGGCGGCAAAACTACATATAGTATTCCGCATTCTTTGACGAGAATGTCTGGGCGCGGGGTGCTTCCAAGAAAAACATGTGTTCAACAGCCGATTTTGGAGTTTTCAGGGATGAATGAGTTTGTGCAGCAGGATTTGATCGTTAGCATTCAGAAACGGGACGGGCGGGTCGAGCCATTTAAGCCCCAAAAAATTACTGCGGCGATTCAGAGGGCGGGCGAGGCTACCGGGGAGTTCGCCGTGGAAGAGGCGCGGCGTCTGACGCTGAAGGTGGTGACGTTGATTCATTCGCTGCAAGATACCTTGAGCCTTTCGGTTGAGAACGTGCAGGATATCGTGGAGGAGGTGCTGTTGGCCTCTCCGTACCGCCGCACCGCCAAGGCGTATATCATTTACCGCGATCAGCACGCGCGCCTCCGCGAGATGGTGCGCAAGGCCGATGTCGACTTGATCGACAGCTATCTCGGGCGGGCGGACTGGCGCGTGCGCGAAAATTCCAACATGGCCTATTCGCTGCAAGGGCTCAACAACTACATCTCGAGCGAAGTGAGCAAGGTCTATTGGCTCAATAAGATCTACCCCGCCGAGATCCGCGAGGCTCACGATAACGGCGCGATGCACCTGCATGACTTAGGGTTGCTCAGTGTCTACTGCGTGGGCTGGGACCTTCAGGATCTCCTGCGCAGCGGCTTTAAGGGCGTCGCCGGTAAAGCCGAGAGCCTCCCGGCCAAGCACTTCCGCACCGCGCTCGGTCAGATCGTCAACTTCTTCTACACGCTCCAGGGCGAGGCCGCCGGTGCCCAGGCCTTCTCTAGCTTCGATACGTTGTTGGCGCCCTTCGTGCGTTATGACCGCCTCGGCCCCAAAGAGGTCAAGCAGGCGTTGCAAGAGTTCATCTTCAATGTCAACGTGCCGACGCGCGTCGGCTTCCAGACGCCCTTCACCAACTTGACGATGGACCTGATCGCGCCGTCGACGCTGGCGAACGAGCATGCGGTCATCGGCGGCAAGGAGATGCCGGAGACCTATGCCGATTTCCAGCACGAGATGGACATGATCAACACCGCGTTTCTGGAGGTCATGACCGAGGGCGACGCCAAGGGGCGCGTCTTCACTTTCCCGATCCCGACCTATAACATCACCGAGGATTTCGACTGGGAACGTCCCGGTCTGGAGAAGCTCTGGGAAGTCACGGCCAAGTACGGCATCCCGTACTTCGCGAACTTCGTCAACTCCGACATGAGCCCGGACGACGCCCGCTCGATGTGCTGCCGTCTGCGCCTCGACACGCGCGAGTTGAACCGGCGCGGCGGCGGCCTGTTCGGCGCCAATCCGCAGACCGGTTCGATCGGCGTGGTCACGATCAACATGCCGCGGCTCGGCTACCTTGCGGAATCCGAGCAGGATTTCCTCAAGCGGCTCGACCACCTGATGGGCATGGCGCGCAACAGCCTTGAGATCAAGCGCAAGGTTCTGGAGCGGTTCACCGAGCAGAATCTCTATCCCTACACCAAGTTTTATCTGCGCCAGGTCTACGAGCGTTTCGGCTGCTACTGGCAGAACCACTTCTCCACCATCGGGTTGGTCGGCCTCAATGAGGCGTGCCTCAATCTCTTCGGCGAGGATATCGGCAGTGAGCGTGGCCGTGCCTTTGCCTTGACCGTGATGGATTTCATGCGTGCGCGGCTGGCTGATTATCAGGAAGAGACCGGCAACTTCTACAATCTGGAGGCGACCCCGGCCGAGGGAACGACCTATCGTCTCGCCCGGCTCGACAAGAAACATTGCCCTAGGATTATCACGGCCGGCGGTGAGGGTGAGCCCTTCTACTCCAACTCGACTCAGCTTCCCGTCAACTACAGCGACGACATCCTGCATGTCCTCGACTTGCAGGACGAGATCCAGACCAAGTACACCGGCGGCACCGTGGTGCATGCCTTTGTCGGCGAGGCGGTCAGCGATCCGCAGGCGGTCAAGGCGTTCGTGCGCATGGTCTGCCAGAACTACCGGCTGCCGTACTTCACGCTGACGCCGACCTTTAGCATCTGCGAGGATCACGGCTACCTGTCCGGCGAGGTACATGAGTGCCCGCACTGCGGACAGTACACCGAGGTCTATTCGCGCGTGGTGGGGTACATCCGGCCTATCCAGCAGTGGAACGCGGGCAAGCAGAACGAGTTCCACCAGCGCAAAACCTACCGGGTGGCTCAGGCGCTCGCCTAATGACGTTCGCTGGCTTTGTCCCGCTTAGCCTCTGTGATTATCCGGGATGCGTAGCCTCGGTGCTCTTCACCCAAGGTTGCAACTTCCGTTGCCCTTGGTGTCACAATCCGCACCTCGTGCCGGCCACGCCGCCTGATGGTGCGGTCGCGCACGATGAGGACGCGGTGGTCGATATGCTCGCGTCGCGCCGTACGCGTGTCGAGGGGGTGGTGGTGACCGGCGGCGAGCCGACCCTGCACGCCGCCGAATTGCCGGCGTTCCTGCGCCGCCTCCGTGCGCTCGGGCTGCGCATCAAGCTCGACACCAACGGGGCACGTCCGGCGGTGTTGCGCGCCCTCTTCGACGAGTGTCTGCTCGATTATGTCGCGATGGATGTCAAGGCACCGTGGGCGCGTTACGCAGCGTTGACCGGTCTGCCCGCCTGCGATGTGGCGGCACTGCAAGACAGCGTTGCGCTGATCGCCGGCTCCGGCGTGGCGCATCAATTCCGCACCACGCGCGTAGATCCGCTGTTATCCGAGAGTGACTACGAGGCGATTCGCCAGCAGATTCCAAAGGGCAGCCCGCATGTGTGGCAGACCTTCCGGCCTGACGTGTGCCTGACGCCTGAGAAGCTAATAACGAATGGCGAATAACGGGGCATGTTGTCTTGGGGCGCTGATGAACTGTATCAAGTGCCCATTGACACCCGCGCTGTGTTATGTCAATGTCTCAGCGATGCGGTTAACTCGTCTAGGCAGACTTCAGCCATACAGGAATGTGAAACGGCTACGGCGTATTGTTGCAGTTGCCTTGGGCTGTGCCTTTGCCTATATACGCGCCCGGATGCGGCTATATCGCGAGATGAAGAAAACCGGTGTTTCGGTCGATACCGCCGTCTGTCTCGGCTCTGCTTTGCGTACGGCATGCGAACGTCTGGGCCCCACCTTCATCAAGTTCGGTCAAGTGCTCAGCACGCGGCGTGACCTGTTGCCGGATGGTGTCGCTGACGAGTTGGCGCGGCTGCAAGACGGTGTCGAGGCCATGCCGCTGGCCGACGCTATTGCGGTGGTGGAGAGCGAGTACAGGCAGCCGCTCAACACGATTTTCTCTTATTTTTCGGAAACTCCCCTGGGCGCGGCATCGCTTTCTCAAGTACATGCGGCGCGCCTGGCCGCTACCGGCGAAGCGGTGGTCGTGAAGATCCAGCGGCCCGGTATTCAGGCGCTGGTCGATACCGACATCGATTTGCTGAGCCGCTTCATCCCCTTGCTTGAACGGCATGTCGTGGAGTTGCGTCACCTGAACCTCCGTAGCATCGTTGAGGAGTTCTATAAGACGATCCGCATGGAGATGGATTTCAAGCGTGAAATGCACAACACGCAGAAATTCCGTAAAATTTTCGATGGCGATACGACCGTCAAAATCCCCTTTGTCTACAAAGAACTCTGCACGGATAAGGTGCTGGTACTGGAAGAGCTGAAAGGCGTCAAGATCGATCAGGTCGATGAGCTTGCCCGTCGAGGCTATGACCGCGACGCGCTCTCTAAGCGTTTGGTGGCGTTGTTGTCGAAACAGATTTTCACGCACGGTATTTACAACGGGGATGTTCACGCAGGCAATATCCTTGTGATGCCGGGGCCGACCATCGGTCTTTTTGACTTCGGCATGGTGCGCACCATCGACCCCGAAACGCAGAAGCTGATGATCGACCTGTTCGTGGCGGTGGTGACCAAGGACGCGATACGTATGAGCCGGATCCTTGCGGCATATACCGAGCCCGGCCATCAACCGGATACGAAGCGTCTGGCCCGTGACTTGCATGAACTGCTGGTGTTCTATTACGACCTCTCCGCTGAAGACCTGAGCGTGGAGACCCTGTTGGAGACGATCATGGACCTGCTCGCCACGCACAAGCTGGTGGTGCCCCAGCAGTTGATCATGCTCTGTCGGGCGGCGGTGATGACCGAGAGTATCGTGCGCACGTTGTCCCCGCGCATCTACTTCGTGATTGAGCTTTCGCCCTTTATCAAGGAGGCCATCAAGAACCGCTTTTCGCTGAACAATGTACGTGATGAACTGGGCCGGCTGGCGGCTGATGGGACGCGTGCGATCAGGGCACTGCCCGGTGCGCTAGGAACGTTCCTGACGAATATGAATGACGGTGTCCTGCGGATCGAATCGCAGCATCGCGACATGGAACAGTACACGCATCAACTCCGCCGCATGGCGACGTACTTTGCGTTGAGCGTGATCAGCGTTTCGCTGTTTCTGGGGTCGGTCGTGCTAGTGGTGTTTGCCAAGGACGGTGCGCCCGGCTTGGCGATGGCCGCTCGCATCGGACTCATCGCGGCTGTGGTTCTGATCCTCGCGACATTGCTCAAAATGTTTCGACAACGCTAACGTGGACGAAGTCTGTAACCCTCACACTCACACGACGCGAAGGTTGGAGGGCGAGTGTCCCCACGAGCTGCAGCCGTGGATCGTGGCGTCCGGACGCCCCGGCGATTTCAATCAGGCGATGATGGATCTGGGAGCCACATGCTGCACGCCGCGTTCACCGTGCTGTGAAGAGTGCCCGTTGCGCAACGATTGCGTGGCGCGCCGTGAAGGGCGTCAGGCCGCGTTGCCGACGCGCCCGCCCCGCAAAGCCCTGCCGACGCGTACTGCGGTGGCGGTGCTGGTGCGCGATGAAGCCGGACGTGTGTTGCTCACACAGCGTGCGCCCGATGGTCTGCTGGGCGGATTGTGGGAACTGCCGAACGGCGCATCCGGCGGGACGCCGACCGCGCGTGATGCGGCGCGTGTATTGCGCACGGCGACCGGGATGCGTGTTACGCGCATCGAAGCGCGGGGATGCTTCACCCACACCTTCACACACTTCAAACAGGTGTGGCACCTCTTCGAGGCAGTCGGGCTCAGCGTTATCCCTACGGTCGATCCGCGTCCGTCGGGCGCACGTTTCGCAACGCCGCAGGAACTGCCGCTCACAACCCTAACCCGCCGTGTGCTTGATCACCTATCGTAAATGATCCGGCTTTTCTCTTCACCGCCGTTACACCACCAGGCAAAACTCAGAAACTCCGCATCTTCCACAGATACCGTACCTGTTTTTGGCGAACAACCCAAGATAACCAACAGCGTTGCTGTGATGAATAAAGATCGGGTCATACTATTTGGGTCTACCGTAAAATTGATTCAGCCTCATACCACCGCAGTTTCTCGCCACTAGTCATAAAGATCCATGAGTGATTGAGCCTCATGATACCGTA
>ERZ795058.3287-NODE-3287-length-17244-cov-8.891733_pt1 | contig 17244 bp, 19 predicted proteins | sample MGYA00375142_ERZ795058 | MGnify/ENA primary metagenome ERZ795058 (study PRJEB30187, sample SAMN05720210) | activated sludge metagenome | isolation source: anaerobic digester from wastewater treatment plant | place: Japan | collected 2015-04-20 ... | reverse complement strand
CATTTGTATTCCCTTTCGCAATTTTCATCAAGGTGAATTCCGGCGGCGGCGACCGCATTTCCACGCCTCAGCAGGCAGGGGGCGGCGTGCGAATCTTGCCTGCGCGGAATTGCCTTGATGTTTTTCAATTCACTTCCACTTGCTTCCTCCTGAAAGGCTTTTCGGCATTTTGGCACGTAAAAATCAGGGCGGAATAGATAGAATGAGACTGAAAACTCCATTAACGTATTACCTACTATGGCTTTGCTCCCAGAAAAGGAAGACCCCGAGGAGAGCCGCGCCCCGGTAAATTTCCTGTCTGTAACCGACGCGGTGGCGATTATTGTGGGAATCGTCATCGGCGCCGGAATTTTCAAAACCCCGTCCGTAGTGGCTGCAAGCTCGTCCAGCGAAGCCGTCATGCTCGGGACGTGGATTGCAGGCGGAATAATATCGATTATCGGAGCAGTGTGTTACGCGGAATTGGCCGGCGCCTATCCTCATGCAGGCGGCGATTACCATTATTTGATGCGGGCATACGGCAGGGTCCCTGCCTTTCTTTTTGCATGGACAAGAATGGCCGTAATCCAGACCGGTTCCATTGCAATGTTTTCCTTTCTGGTAGGTGACTATGCCTCGGAGGTATTCAGGCTCGGACCTCTTTCGGCTTCGGTGTATGCCGTCATTATCGTAGTGTCTCTGACCTGTCTGAACATATGCGGGATCCGCCAGGGGAAAAACATGCAGAACATCCTGACCGCCGGAATTATCACAGGGATAATGGCAGTCATTGCGGCTGCTCTGTCGCGGGTTTCTTTTCCCTTCTCGATCGAAACGGCCCAGACGGCCCCGTCTTCCATCGGGAAGGCCATGATCTTTGTCCTGCTCACGTACGGGGGCTGGAATGAGGCTTCTTATCTGTCCTCCGAGATCCGGAACCCCGGCAAAAGCATGGTCAAAGTACTCGTGTACAGCATCGGGACAGTCACCCTGATTTATGTTTTATTCAACTTTATCCTCCTTCGGGAGCTCGGGATGCATGCCGTTTCCGCCTCCGAGGCGGTGGGAGCAGATCTGCTCCGGAAAATGGCCGGGCAATACGGGGCTTACTTCATCGGCATCATGGTCATTATTGCCGCGCTCAGCACGATCAACGGCACGATTATCACGGGTGCACGCTCCGGGTTCGCTCTGGGGAGGGATTTTGCCGTTTTCGGTTTTCTCGGGAAATGGAAGGAGGGGAGCAATACGCCTGTAAATGCCCTGCTTGTCCAGGGCGGCATTTCTCTCATACTCGTAGGAATCGGAACCATGTCCAAAAGCGGTTTTGAAATGATGGTTGAGTATACCGCTCCCGTTTTCTGGTTGTTTTTCCTGCTGGTGGGGGTTTCTCTATTCGTACTTCGCCGCCGCGAACCTTTCGTCCATAGACCCTTCAAGGTCCCGTTCTATCCGTTAACGCCGATCATTTTCTGCCTCTTCTGTCTGGGAATGCTTTATTCGAGCATCGTCCATACCGGGGCCGGCGCCCTGGCCGGACTGGCCGTACTCGGAGCCGGCATTCTGTTCATGTTAAAAAAATCCATCAGGAGAGAAGCAGCCCGACCGGTACCCCGGGGGGAAGAAGGCTTGTCATGAGGATCCGCCCGGCATTGGCCTTTGTTATGATAATTGCATTGATTTCATGGATTTATTCCGAATATGCCCCGGACACTCTGGCTGCCCTCATGGGGCAGGAGATACCGAGTGTCAGATATGAGCCGTCTTCGCCCGAGATCGTTGACGAGATGCTCGGCATCGCGGAGGTATGCAGAAATGACATTGTATACGACCTCGGCTGCGGTGACGGAAGAATTGTCATCGCAGCGGCTAAGAAGTGCGGCGCACGCGGAGTAGGCATTGACAAAGATCCGGAAAGGATTCGCGAAAGCATAAGAAATGCGGATATGGAGGGAGTCTCCTGCGTAAAATTCCTCGTCGATGACCTGTATTCGTGTTCCATCCGCGATGCCACGGTAGTCATGCTTTACCTGCTTCCCGAAGCAAACATCGCGCTTCGCCCCCGGCTCTTCCAGGAATTAAGCCCGGGAGTCCGCATCGTGTCCCACAGCCACACCATGGGGCGCTGGCGGCCTGACAAGAAGTCCGCAGCGGGAGGCCACAGGATATTTTTCTGGGTAATGCCGGCCAATGTATCGGGGAAATGGACGTGGAAGTACGGCGGGGAGGAGTGGGCTCTTACGCTGAACCAGGAATTTCAGGATCTGAAAGGAACCGTCCGGGCGGGGAACACGATCCTTGCCCCCGAGAGTATGACGATCGACGGGGATAACATATCTCTTTCCGTATCCGTGCCTGCGGGAAAGATCCCGGGATCGATACAATTTACAGGCATCGTTTCGGGCGACAGAATTGAGGGATGGGGCAGAGGCGCCGTTTCGAGCCGCCGGGGATGTGAATGGAGAGCCGAACGGGATCCTGCGACTGTCAGGTCTATTTATTGATACCGCTTGAAAACAACAAAGGGGGACAGAATGATGAAAAAAACATTCCGTCTTTTGACAATAGCGTCGATTTTGTGCTTCCTCTCATTCGCCATCCAGTTACAGGGCTCTATTTTCGCAGAGAGGCCGCCGCTTGATGTGCCTTTCGTGCCGACGGTGGACGAAGTTGTCAAAGAAATGATCCGGATCGCCGAAGTCCGCCAGAGCGATATAGTATATGACCTCGGCTGCGGAGACGGCCGGATTGTAATAACAGCGGCAAAAGAAACAGGCTGCGCCGGGGTCGGAATAGATATCGATCCCGCGCGAATACAGGAGAGCCGGGCGAATGCGGTCAAGGCGGGCGTGGCGGACAGAGTGACTTTTCACGAGCAGAACCTGTTCGATGCGGATATCCGAAATGCGACCGTCGTCACGATGTACCTGCTTCCCGATGTCAACCAGAAGATCCGCCCCAAGCTGCTGAAGGAATTAAAGCCGGGTACGCGTATTGTATCCCATAACTACCACCTGGATCCCTGGAAACCGGATAAAGTCTCCAAGGTGGGATACCACACGGTTTACTACTGGGTCGTGCCGGGTCATGTGGAAGGCGTGTGGAAAATAAGCATGCGCAGGAGAACTGCCGTTAAAACCTCCCGAGTCAGGCTGGATCAGCAGTTCCAGGTCGTGCAGGGCAGAGTGGAAGGAGGGTACGGGCTTGTCGGACCGATCCGGGACGCCGAGATCCGGGGAAACCGGATTTCGTTTTCGACGGGCTATCATCTGGACGGCCGCGTCATGCCGGCCCGGTTCGAGGGCAGGCTGAACGGGGACACCATTCGGGGCAGGATGACCATTCAGAACGAAGGGGCTAAGAAAATACAGGCGTGGAAGGCCGTCCGGGAACCCCTCGGCTCCGCCCGCGCCACTGCATGGTGAATTCCGCTGTAACATGAATTGAGTTCACAGTTCACAGTTCCCGGTTCAGTTATCCGGCCGCAGAGCTCTTTTAATATGACTACAGGAGCTTCCGCCAGCGGTCTATATGACCCTGTTCGTCGCTGCGATTCTTTTCGATAACCGCCCGCGTGACGGGATCCCACTCTATTTTATCCAGTAGAATGCCGTAATGGTGTACAGCCTGGGATTCAAGCCAGATATCGGCTTTGAGCGATGCCTTGCGGCCGAGCATTCTTGATCCTGCTCCAAGCACCATTCCCGAAATCCAGAATGCCCAGCGAAAGATAAACGGTTTCCAGCCGAATTCGTATATTTTGATCTGAAAATCCTGAAAATGAGTCATTTCATTGGCCATGGCCGCGATCAGGAGCCGGTCCATCTCGGACTTGTCCCCTTTGATCTGGTACTTGTATACGTTGATCGCCATTATCTCGAGCGTGTTGAGAATCAGCAGACCACGCCGCATAGCTTTCAGGCGCTCCGGGGCTATGTCCTCCCCTCTCAGGCGAAGGTCTTCCATTGCGATTTGGGGGCGGATTACGGATATATCCACAGCGGGTTTATTGACTTCCATAAGATCCTCCTCCCGCGTTTTGCTGTGCATTAATCACAATTTTTTCAAAAGAAGGCGCGCCGTAATGTGGATCAGATCCCATGCATCACCGAAAGGAGGGGAATAGGCGAGATCCAGCATTGTAAGTTCGTCCAGGCGGATTCCTGTCCAGAGCGCGGCCGAAAGAGTGTCTATTTTACGCACGGCCTCCCTTCCGATCGCCTGCGCTCCCAGCAGCGTTCCTCCGGGTTCGGCGATCAGCTTCAGTCCGGTCCTGTCCCCCGGTTCGGCCAGCGCTTTCGAGACGGACGGCGCCCAGGCAATCATGCTCACCGGCTTGTATCCGCTGCGGACGGCCTCTTTTTCATCAAGCCCGGTGGAGGCGATTTCCAGGTGAAACAGCTTGAAAGCGTGTGCGCCTACGATACCCGGAAACCGTGTCGGGTTTGATCCGATATTATTCCCGGCGGTCCGACCCTGCTTGTTGGCGATGTCTCCGAGGGGGAAATAGACCCAGCTTTGCGCAATCCGGTGGTAAACCTCGCAGCAATCTCCGGCCGCGTAAACGCTTTCCTCCGAAGTCTGCTGAGCGAAATTCACGGCAATGGCGCCGCTCTCGCCCATTTTTATTCCCGCTGACCTTGCCAGGCCGGTGTTCGGCGTGATTCCGATGGCAAGCATCACAATATCCGCCTCAATTTCGCCCCGATCGGTCACTACGCGGAGAGGCGCGCCGCCTTCTTTTTCAATGCGGACAATGGAAGTATTCTGCAGAAATTCCACTCCTTTGGACCGGAGCAGATCTATAACGATGCCTGAGAATTCAGCATCCCAGCGGTTGACAGGATACCGGCCCCGGTTTATCACGACAACCTCGATTCCGCGCGACCGCAGGGCCTCACACATTTCCATGGAGATGAATCCGCCGCCCAGAATCACGGCCTTTTTGCACTTCTTTTTCTCGAGGCAGCTTTTTATCCTGTGCGCATCGTGGAGCGTTCTCAACCGGAATACGCCCTCAAGATCCTGTCCCGGCACTCCCGGCAGCAGCGGCTCGGCGCCGGTGGCGATAACGAGTTTATCGAACGGATGGACGTCCCCGCCGGACAAAAGCACCCTCCCCCCTTTAATGTCGAGTTCTTCAACCCGGGAATTCAGGCGGACTTCGATTCCCGATTTGCGAAACTCCCCGGGGGCGCGCACGATCAGTTTTTCCGGATTTCTGATTACATCGCCGATGTAATAGGGCATCGGTCAGGCGGCGAATGAGACGAAATCACCCTGCTCGATGATCACGATGTTCAGGGAGGGGTCTCTTCTCTTCGCCTCGGCGGCTGCGGAAGGCCCTCCGGCGCCCCCGCCGACGATGACGATATTCTTTGACATATTTTCCTCAAGTTTTCCGCCGTTCGGGAACGGTTTCCACCATGACGCCCGAAGCCCTTCTGATAAAGAAAATTCCCAAGCCGGTTAAGATCATCAGCAGGCACAGGATCTGACCCAGGGAAAAAATCCCGAGGACAAGACCGATATGGGCATCAGGTTCCCGGTAAAACTCTATGAAGAAGCGTACCACACCATATCCCATTATATAAAGAGCAAGATGGATCCCGGAGAAGGGCCGCCATCTGCGGATGAGCCACAGCACGGTAAAAAGAAAAATGCCCTCGAAAACGGCTTCGTAAAGCTGGGACGGGTGCCGCAACAGGTTCATCTGGTCCAGCGGAAAATACATCCCCCACGGTACGGAGGTGGGGCGGCCGTAAAGCTCGCCGTTGAGAAAATTGCCGATTCTCCCGAAGGTATATCCGAGGGGGATGGCGGGACAGAAGAGGTCGGCAAAATTCCAGATGTCTATCCCGTTCTTTCTGCAGAACAGTACCGAAACAGCCGCCACTCCGATCGCCCCGCCATGATAAGACATCCCCGTTATACCCACAAAGTGAATTCCGTTATCGAAGCTGAAGGGGGACAAAATTTCCAGGGGATGATGGAAATAATACAGAGGGTGGTAAAAAAGAACGTATCCGAGCCTCGCCCCGAGAATGAGGCCGGCGATCGCCCAGAAGAGATAGTTCTGTATCGTTTCGCTTGAATAGCTGAAGTCCTCGGTCTTTATCCGGCGGATCACCAGCACGTACGTAAGCAGAAAAGCCGCAAGATACATAATGCTGTAATACCGGATCTGGAAAGATCCGATGGAAAAAAGGACGGGGCTTATCTTCTCCGGGATGTGCTGCCAGAACTGGAAGAAGCTTTCCATTAAGATCCGTACGCCCTGCCTTTCCATTCATCTATGTATTCCTGCGCCGAATAGGCCGCCGTGGCCCCGTCACCGCATGCCGTGACTACCTGCCGCAGCACTTTGCACGTGCAATCGCCGCAGGCGAACAACCCCTCAGCGGAGGTCTTCATTGCTTCGTCCACGCGGATGTAGCCGCTGTTATCGATGTCGCACAATCCGGAGATGAAGCCGGTATTCGGGTCGAGGCCGATAAATACAAAAACGCCCTGCGTCTGGAGCTCCGTTTTTTCCCCGGAAACCTTGTCCCGGAGAAGGATTCCCGTTACGGATTCGGAGCCGAGAATTTCTTCGGGAACAGAGTTCCAGATGAAATTTATCCGGGGATTCTCGAGAGCCCTTTTTTGCAGGACCGCGGAGGCCCGGAGCCTGTCCCTGCGGTGAACGACGGTTACCTTGCTTGCGAAACGGGTCAGATACACGGCCTCTCCGACCGCCGTATCGCCTCCTCCCACGACAACGATTTCCCTGTCCCTGAAAAAAGGTCCGTCGCAGGTCCCGCAGTACGAAATGCCCTTGCCGACCAGATTATCTTCCCCGGGAATTCCCAGTTTGCGCCAGGACGTCCCCGTGGCGACAATACAGGCGATGGCGCGGTAGGAGACATCTTCTGTGCGCACTTCCCAAATTTTCCGTCCGTTTTCCTGCCCGGGAGCCAGACCGGTTATGTCGCTCGCGACTACCTTCAATCCGAAACGGATTCCCTGTTTTTTGAAGCGGTCGATAAGCTCGAATCCGCCGATCCCTTCCGGAAAGCCGGGATAATTCTCGACCTGCTCTGAATATGTAATCTGGCTCAGAGTCGACGAACCTTCAATGAGCAGGGCATTCAGATGAGAGCGTGCGGCATAAAGACCGGAGGTTAGGCCTCCGGGGCCTCCGCCGACAATAATAAGGTCTATGATTTCAGAACGTTTTGAATTTTCCATCGCAAATCCTTTTCTCATTAAAGAAGACGCGAAGTCAAGCGGATTCCGCCAATGCCCTGCGGGCGTCCTGAAGCGGGGGCCTCAGATTATCTCGCACCGCGGGCCAAGCATTGCCGCCAAAGACTCCATTTGCCGTTTCCCGGCCGGCTTCAATCCGGGTTCCTTTTTTTGCGTTAAATCCTTTATGGCGGAAATCAGATCTCCCAGCCGGGAATACAGGGTAGGCTCGCCGCAACCTGAAACAGTGACATGGTCCGGCTGATCAGCGGGTTCCTGAAGAAGGCTTTCGACCTCCCCGATGATTTCCGGCACGGGGTGATATTCCATAGATATCCTGAAAAATATTTGGATCAGATTATTAGATACAGTATGCCAAGTCCATGTCTTTTTGACAGAAATATAGTATTTTATCGTAAGGAGTAAGGCGTAAGCTGTGAGGTGCTTTCCGGTCAGATCCATCTGAACCGATTCTTATCGGAAAAAAACACCTTACGCTCATGAGGAGGCGTGATGGAGCGTTGTTCCCCCTACAGGCAGGACGAAGCCCTGATCCGGGAAATGAGGCGGCGAGAGGCCTGGACTCGCGGCGAGCTCCTGCAGCATCAATCCGACGGACTGCGTTCTCTGATTGCTTTCGCAAAGAGCCGGTCCCCTCTTTATGCAGAGAGGATGAGGCGGATCTCTTCCGGTTCTGTTCATCTCCAGGACCTCCCTATTATCGAAAAAAAAGAGGTAATGAGTGAATTTGAGCGGATTGTAACAGATCCGCGCATTAATCTCGCGGACGTGAACAGGCATATGGAAGGCGTTGAGGACGATGAATGCTACATGGGCGAGTACCGCGTGCTGACCACTGCCGGAAGCACGGGACGAAAAGGCGTCTTTGTTTATGACCGGAATGCCTGGACTTGTCTCATGGCCGGGGTTGAAAGAGGAGCGGGCCTGGTGGGGATCGCCATCGGCCGGGAGAGGACCGCGTCAATAGGATCAGGAAGCCCGCTGCATCTCAGTTACCGCCGCGCCGTAAGCGAGCCTGAGGGCTCCGGCTCAAGACTCATTCTGAAGGTCACCGATCCGCTTCAACGCCTGACGGATGAGCTGAACAGTTTTCAACCCGGAATCCTGCATGCCTATCCCTCCATGGCGGGACTTCTGGCTGAAGAGCAGATAAACGGCAGGCTGGACATTCACCCCGGGATCATCGTAACGGGAGCGGAGATTTTAGCGGAAGAGACGGCCAGGAAAATAAGGGAAGTCTGGGGCGGCGTGCTTTTCAATTCCTACAGCTGCACGGAAGGCATTTTGGGCGTGGAATGCGGCTTCCATCAAGGCATTCATATTTTTGAAGACCTCTGTATCGTCGAAGTTGTCGATGAGCGGCACAATCCTGTTCCGGATGGCGCTCCGGGACACCACCTTCTGATGACCAATCTTTATCAGCAAACGATGCCGCTGATCCGCTATCTCATTTCAGACATGGTGACCGTTTCGGCCGATGCCTGCCCCTGCGGCCGCCCATTCAGGACCATAAAAGAGATCCACGGAAGGGTTGAAGAGACGATTTATCTGGGAGGCGTCAACACCGGGAAGGTGCCCGTGTGGCCGGCGCATCTCAGTTCCATGATAATGGCCAGGCAGGGCGTCCTGGAATTTCAGGTTGAATTAATTCAGGGACGGCTCGAGATCGACATTGTCGCGGATCCCGGGATCAGCCGCAAAGATACCGCCTCTGTGCTCACTCGCAATATAAAGGAGGGGATAGAGTCACTGGGCGCGGTTTGCCCGCCTCTGCGCATCCGTTTTCTCGACCGGATAGTCCGGGATGCGGGGAAAATGGGTAAGAAACAGACAGTTGTCCTGAGAGCGCCGGATTCCGGCCCCCTTGCGGGGGCCGAACATTGACCGGCTTATCTCATCTGTTCCATAGCTTGAGCGCTTTGTTTCGCGCCCTTTGTGACCATCGATTTCCATGACTGAAACATGGACGAAGTCTGATTTACGGTGAAATTCGACCAGGCTTTCAAGAGGGTTTCGGAAGATCCGAGAAGATCCTTTCTTGCCTGTTCCAGAGCTTCCGGCTCCAACTCGGGCCTGTACAACTCCTTGCTTTTGTTGAGATGGTCGACCCAGGCATTGTATAGATCCGTCGCGCCTTCGGCCCAGCCTTTTGACTGTTCGGCCATATCTTCCACATTATCCAGAGAAGGCTGGACAAACCAGGATTGCCCCGTGCTGAAAAGATCCCAGGGCAAGGGGGTCTGCCGGATCAGACCCGTCGGTTTCCGCGTATTTTCGAGCATTCGACGATACATCTCCTTCATTGATTCAGTCCATTTCTCGGCTGCTTCCTTGGGCTTATCCGGCGATCCGGATTCGGCAAAATCCATCCAGGCGGAAGCCGTTTTACTGAAGACGTCAGCACCCTGAATCATCAAGTCCAGATTGCCGTCCGATATACCGTAAGCCCGCAGCGGTGCGCGCATCGAGCGAACCATTTCCTTGAACATCTCCGAACCCGATTCGGTCCAGGACCGAACCATTTCCCCCGAACGCTTTCTAGTCTCCATGCCGAAGAAATCTATCCAGTCGTTAAGGACGTCATTATATGCGTCCAGAGTGCGTGAAACCAGATCCTCTGTTTCCCTGGAAATTCTCCGACCGGCTCTTCCCGCCTGTGCCATTCCGGCCCGGCCCTCCGTGCGCGGCATAATAACCTTGTCAATTGCGTGTATCACTCCGTTTTCGGCGACCAGATTAGGTTTTATCAACTTTGCCCCTTCGATTTTGACGCCTCCCTCCGTGTCGAAATTTACGTCCTGTCCCGCAATTGTTCGGGCGGAGGACAGTCTGATCACATCCTTTCGCATCATTTTCCCCGGCAGGACATGATAGGAAAGAACAGATCTCAGCCTTGGTATATCTTCGAGCAGCCGGTTTACCTGAATCTTCTCAAAAGCTTCATCCACGGGCGCAAACACAGTGAATGGGCCGGGTCCGGACAGGGTTTTATCCAATCCGGCAGCCCGGACGGCCTCTTTCCAGGTATTGAGCATACCTGAATCGGATGCTGTTTCCAGAATATCTGCCATAAGCATCCCTCCTTTTGGGATTTTGTCCCGAATATGGACCGATTTGTTGGAGCCTGACAGGCGCGGCCCAAAACAATCGAGATACGCATTTGTATTATATGAGCTTTGATCTGGCTATTTGGGATAACCTTATTTTCCGCTTCCGGGATTCTGAAAAAAAGATAAGGCAGGAGATGAATGTTTCAGTGCTTGCTTTCGGCCGAAACGACGTCTGCATTCAGGAGGACGCCTTCCCATTCCGTGAAGACCTCCCCGTATTCCTTCAGCCGGTCCCCGAGATCGTGAGGAATGATGTCGAAATTATCGGAGATGATCTGCCTGATCTGATCGAGGAGGTCTTCAACTTCCATGGAAGTCAATATAATGAAGGCAGTCCGGGGAGGATCGGAGTCCTTGCTGAGGTTGATAACTATGAGCCTGTTCTCCGGCATTTAGGCTCCTTTCATTAAGACTCCGAGGCAATTATCACGGATGCCGTCCGGAATCAAGTAACCATGATCACAACGCCGGAGGTCGGATTAACATGAAAAAGAACATGATTGCGGACGGGACCAGATCTTTCATTTTTTCTTCAGCAGGCGGCTGACGATCAAGTCGACCAATTCCGGAATTTCATCGATTCGAAAACAGGGAATGCCCTCCCCAACAGACTCGCCTACGGAAGCCAGCAGCAGATCGCCTTCATCACACAGGGGCCGGGGATGAACGGAAGACCGGAACACTTCTATCTTGGAATAGGGGTTGCCTTTGTATCCTTCGGAGATGACGAGATCCACGTCCCGGATGTACCGGTCCCGGATCTCTTCTGCAGAATAGCTTCTCTGCGCGTTCTCGAACAGGGCGATCTTGTCGCGGGACGCCAGCACGGTAACCCGGGCGCCTGCCTGTTTATGACGCCAGCTGTCCTTACCCTCGCGGTCGGCTTCGAACCCATGCGGCACGTGCTTTATCGTCGCCACGCGATATCCCCTCTCCCGGAATTCCGGGATAAGCTTTTCTATCAGGGTCGTCTTTCCCGAGCCTGACCGTCCGACAATGGATAATATCGGTATTTCTTCCATCTTATGGTTCCATCCACAATTCTATGCCGATTTAAATTCACCTTACTCCTTACGCTTTACCCCTTACGATTTATAAAAGGATATTTACAAATTTCAGCCAGGGCCGCATTGCCGGAGTTCCCCCACCTTCGGAAACGACCCGCATGATCTGAGGCGCATCCGCGACGATTGCTCCCCCGATGTGGCTGACCGGGGTATCCCGGAAAATCTCCGGATCGAGCGGTGAAGAGGGTCCGAGGACGGCGACATGCCGCGGGCGGGCGAGCCCTGCGAGCGTCTCCTCCAGCGTATCGTTCAGAAGAGAAGTCGCCGTGATCAAGGCAACCGTGCATGCGCCCAGAACGGACATGATTTTCCGCCTGCCGAGCGGGGCCGCCTTGCGGGGGTCTTTTTCAATCACGTCCAGGCGGGCGCCGGTTCTTCTGATCCTTTCCACAAGAGGAGAGAACAGGCCTACCATCGCCACACGGTCTTCGGGACCGAGGCCGATCAGCTCGAGGGCATCCGTTTCGTCCTGCGGTTCCGGTCCGATTACGGCGTTTGCCGCCGCCATGCCGAGCGTCTTCTCCAGCGGGTTTCCGCCGACCAGTCCCCGCAGGAGAAAATCGGCGCTGCGCCCGGCGATAGAGCCTCCCGGCGGGAAAACCGAACATGAAGCAGAAACGTCCGCCAGAGGCACGGCCGCCAGTCCCGTCGCGCCGTTTTCAAGGCGGACCGCCGCATAGCACAACCCGATCCGGAGCTCCTCGATGAGAAGTTTCTTGCCGGGTTCTGATACCCTTTCAAACAGCCGGGCGGCAATCTCTCCTTTTCGCATGGTCAGAAGGCTTTCTGGAACAGTTCGAGAACATCCGATGAATCCGGAACCGGCCTGGGATTCCAGATTATCGCTCCGTCGGAAACGCTCAGTTCGGCTGCCTGGGCGAGCTGATCCCTGCTCACACCTGCTTCGGAGAGGCGTTGGGGATGGCGGATGCGCACGGTGAACTCGCGCACGGCGCGGATTGCCGACTCGGCGGCTTCGATTTCGCCCATTCCCTTCTCCCGGGTCCCGAGTGCTTCTGCAGCAAGGGCATAGCTTTCCGCGGCTTCCGGCAGATTGTATTCCATGCCGAAAGGAAGGAGGATACCGTTTGCTATACCGTGGGGAACGCCGGCTACGGCGCCGATGGAGTGGGCCATGGCATGCACGATCGACACCATGGAGTTGTTGAACGCCCAGCCCGCCATGGTCGCGGCTATCTGCATTTGCCCCCGCGCCGCCAGGTCGGAACCATTATTGACGCAGATCGGGAGATTCCGGACAAGAAGGCGGATTGCGTGCATGGCTATTCCGTCCGTTATCGGTTCGCGCTGGATGCTGTGCAAGGCCTCCACGGCGTGGCACATGGCATCCATGCCGGTGGACGCGGTCAGCAGGGGAGGCAGATTTTCGGTCAGCGCGGGATCGAGAATGGCGGTGCGCGGGGTATTGTAATTTTCAAGAAGAAAGATCTTCTGTCCCTTTCGCTTGTCCAGAACGACGGCCATGCAGGTAACCTCGCTGCCGGTCCCGGCGGTTGTAGGAATGACGACATGCGGAGTCTGCCAGCGGGTCAGGAGCTGTACTCCCTCGAAATCCTCCAGCTTCCCCCCTTCTTTCATCAGAACGCACATTCCCTTTGCCGTGTCGATAACGCTCCCTCCGCCCAGGCTGACGACGGCATCGGCTCCGCATTTCCTCGCGTATGCTGCTCCTGCGTTTACTACTTCAATTCCGGTGTCCTGGGGAACGTCGCTGAAGACCCCGGCGCATCCCGGACCGAGCGATTTGACGACCCGGTCGAGGAGACCTGCTTTCGTAATGCCCGGGTCGGTGACGAGGACGGCGCGCCTGCAGCCGAGTGCTTCTATTTCCGCCTGGATATCCCGGCTGGAATTTATTCCGAACACGATCCGCGTCGGACCGTAATATATGAAAGACAGATCCCGGTCGTAAAACATTTCAAAATCTCCCGATGGTCAATTTCAGTGTTAGAAAACTCCGGATGGAAGATTTGCCATAAAAGCCTTATCCGGATTGATTCAATGCCATAGGTTTAATTCGTCAGGCTGTTTCAAAATGCCCGGATGCAAGGCCCCCGAAGCCCCGAGGCGCGCAGCGTACTTTTGGGTACGTGAGCACCGAGGGGCGAGGGAAACGCCGCAGATGGGCGTTTTCAAACAGCCTGATTAATCATCCGGGAAGAGGGTATCCACCTCGCCCAGCAGATCGACAACCTTGTTTACCGTTTTGACATTCCGGACGACATAAACGAGATTGCCTTTGAGCTTCAGCTTTCCCTGCATGAGAGCTTTGGTGGCTTCGATCTCCTTTCTGGCGATCTGCTTCCAGCGGATGTAATCGCCGCTCATGATAAAATCAGCGCTTTCCGCCTTGGCCTTGTCGCAGACGAGAAAATCCTTTACGTCGCCATGCCAGTAGTCGGTGAACAGATATACGGTTTCCGGTACGCCCCGGGCGGGGTCGGGATTGATTATAATGGATACGCTTCCCTCCCAGTTCCCGGCAATCTCCCTGTATTCCTTTGAATCGGCGATCCGCTGGCGGAAAGCGTTCATCCACTCCTGCGTAAAGGCTTTCAATTTTGCCATTTCATCTCCTCCTTTGCAACCGGCTCAGCGGCGCGGACGGCGGCAAGCCTTCTGTTCAGCGCATCCAATCCGAGCTCTTGGAGCCGGTCCTCTTTCGGGATTCCCTGTTTGTCCAGGCCTCTTAACGCGTAATATTCGCTCAGCAGTTTTTTCGTATCCGGGACGGAGCCCGCCGCGGCGCCTTCGGTCAAAGCCGTCATTATCCGCTTCGGCAGGGCGTCGTTTCGGGAAGTGACGCCGAGAAGATTGTTGATACCCCTTTTCAGCATCCAGTCCCGTGTTCCGCAGACCATCAAGTCGCTGAAACCGAATCCGAATCCGGTTATAACGTTAAAAGCTTTCAGGACGGTTTCCGGCTTCAGGCTGTAAAGCACGTAATGGCAGATGGCGAGGGAATTGCCGAGAATGCCGAAGTTCTCGGAATGGAAAACGAGGGCGGCCTTGTCTTCGCTCTCCGGCCCTGTGTAGCTGTCTTTCATCGTAAAGACCTGAGGCCAGGAGACCATTCCCTGTTCCGTGCCCATTACGGCATGCTGCAGATGGCAGCCGCCGCGGTTTGAAACCATGTACGCGAGCCCCATTCCGTGGAAAGCCCTCGGATCGTGCATCGGCAGTTCCAGGCCCTTGACGTGCACGGAGGCTTCCGCGGCCGCGCTTCCGAGGCGCTCAGCAGCGCGGGCGCTTCCTTCGGCAAGGAGTCCTCCGAATCCTTCACGCCGGGCGATTTTCCCCAGGAGAGTAAAAACGGCCGGCATGTTCCCCCAGGCCATGTCCAGTCCTTCCGTGTCCCTCCCGGATAGAAGTCCTTTTTCGAAGAGCTCCATCGCCATTGCCACGGTCGAGCCGCAGCTGATTGTATCCATCCCGTAGCGATTGCACAGTTCGTTCGCCTTGATCACGCCGGCAAGGTCGTAGTTCATGATCATCGTTCCGAACGTACAGCATGTTTCGTACTCGGGACCGGGGCCTTCTTCCGTCCGGTACGGCCCCTCCGCCACGCGCACTACGCGTTTGCAGGCGATCGGGCAATGCGTGCAGGCGTGTGCTTTTACCAGGTATTTTTCGGTGAGGGCAGGCCCTCCCAGGGCGGCGGAAAGATCATAATCCTCCCCCACTGTCCAATTCCGGATGGGGACGTCTCCCGTCATCATGCCCAGGTCCATGCCGGCATCCGAGCCCATGGCGTGCAGAGAGCCGGCAAACGCGGAGCTTCTGATCTCCTCGGCGGCGCTGCGCAGCGCCTGCTTGAAACCTTCTTTATCGGCCTTTTCGGGATGCCCGGTTCCTTTTACGGCAATCGCCTTCAGGTTCTTCGCCCCCATGACGGCGCCCAGACCGGTCCTCCCGGCGAAATGGCCTTTATCGTTCCCTATGGAAGCAAAGCGAACCAGGTTCTCTCCCGCCGGACCGATCGCGAGGACACGGCAGGAGCGGTGCTTCGACCAAAGGAGATCGGTCGTTTCATATATGTCTTTTCCCCAGATCTCCGAGGCTTCGATTATCTCCGCAGCGCCGTCTTCTATCCGCAGGTAACAGGGAAAAGGGGCGCGGCCGGTGATGATCAGTCCATCATATCCCGCCCGCTTGAGTTCAGGACCGAACGTGCCTCCGCAGGCGGATTCGCCCCAGATTCCCGTCAAAGGGGATCTGGCGCATACCGAAAAGCGGGAAGTGCCGGGAAAAGCGCTTCCGGTCATCGGTCCGGTGGAAATGATAAGGGGATTGGCGCCGGAGAGGGGATCGCAGTCCAGAGGAAAACCGTCCAGGAAGAGCCTGGCCGCGACGGCGCTTCCTCCGATGTGAAGACGAAAGAATTCTTCCTCCAGGACAAACCGGGAGATTTTGCCTGAAATCAGGTCGACGGTGAGGAACAGACCGGTATATCCGCCGGGCATACAGCCTCCTTGGAGCAGGAAAAATATATAAGAAATCAAGATTCTTTTAAAGACAATTTGTCCGATCCAGAAAGTGTTGAAAACTCTGTTTTGTTCCTCTAAACTGCATATATAAGGAAAATTCGCATTACCCTGGGGGACACTATGAGGAAACTGGCCATTGTTGCTTTTCTCGTATTTGTCATGGTTCCGGCAGGGTTCCCGCAGCAGGCGAAAGCTCCTCCGGCGCCGGGGGCGGATTTCCCCAAGGTTGTCCTGACGGCTCCGGATACCAGGTCTGAGCGGAGTTACCTGGGGCTTTCCGGGCGCGGAAAATTCGATATCTCACAGATCAAGGCGCCTGTCGTCATTCTGGAAATACTGAGCATTTATTGCCCCTACTGTCAGAACGAGGCTCCCAATATAAACGAGCTTTACCGGATGATCGAGGCGGATGCGAACCTGCGGGGGAAGATAGTAATCGTCGGACTGGGAGCGGGGAATTCAGCGTATGAAGCGGGCGCCTTCAAGAAAAAATATTCCGTTCCTTTTCCCATTATTCCCGATCCCGAATTTGCGGCATATGGACAGATAGGCGAGGTCCGGACGCCCCATTTCATCGGCATTCGTAAAACATCAGAAGGGTCTCCACGGGTGTTCTACTCGAAAACGGGAGCTATAGGAGATCCCGCCGAATTTCTGGCGAAAATAAAAAAAGCGGCGGGCATAAAGGAACTCAAGTGAAGAAATTCATCATCGGTGTATCCATCCTGACAGCGGTTCTTTTCCTCGGCTCTGCAGCCGGATCGGAATCGGATAGCTTCGAAGGGAATGTGTACGATCCCGGCAAGCTCAAACCGCGCGACAGCGCACTGAAGGTTCGGGTAGGCGGACGCGCCCCCGATTTCTCGCTTCCTTCCGTGCGGGGAGGCAGAATCGCCCTTTCCGATTTCCTGGGCAAAAAAAACGTCGTCCTCTCTTTTGTGCCGGCCGCCTGGACTCCGGTCTGCTCCGATCAGTGGCCGGGGTATAATGTAATCCAGGACGTTTTCGAAGCTCATGACGCCGTCCTGCTCGGGATAACCGTGGACAATATACCTTCTTTATTCGCCTGGACGAGCCGGATGGGGAAATTATGGTTCCCGGTCCTGTCCGATTTCCGGCCGCATGGCGCCGTTGCGGACCGGTACGGTGTCCTGAGGTCCGATGGGACATCGGAAAGGGCCCTGTTCGTAATAGACAAGAAGGGAATCATCCGTTTTATCGACGTCCACGACATAAACAAAAGACCGAAGCTGGAGGACCTGGTGCGACAACTGGATAAGCTGTAAAAGATATCGTCAGGGTCTTACAGCTTATCTTTAGTCTCAAGTCTCA
>ERZ795058.3280-NODE-3280-length-17295-cov-5.442227_pt1 | contig 17295 bp, 15 predicted proteins | sample MGYA00375142_ERZ795058 | MGnify/ENA primary metagenome ERZ795058 (study PRJEB30187, sample SAMN05720210) | activated sludge metagenome | isolation source: anaerobic digester from wastewater treatment plant | place: Japan | collected 2015-04-20 ... | reverse complement strand
TCTTTTAAAGATTCCATATAAAACGGAATATATACAAAACAAAAAGGCTCCAACTCCACTATCTGAAGAGGCTAATCAAAGGGCTATTGCATTAGATATTATTGATAACATGGAGGAAGGCATTTACTATATCATAGGCCCAGGAACAACTACCAAAGCTATAATGGATGAATTAAATATAACTGGTAGTTTACTCGGTATAGATATTATGAAGGATAAAAAGTTAATAAAACCAGATTGTAATGAGAAAGAAATTATGGAAGTTATCGGCGATAGTGAATGTAAATTAATAGTAACTCCCACTGGAGGGCAAGGTTATCTTTTGGGGCGGGGGAATCAGCAAATAAGTCCTAGAGTACTTTTAAAAATTGGGATTAAAAATATTATTATTATATCTACTAATTCTAAGATAATTAGACTAAAAGGCAGCCCATTGCTTATTTATACAGGAGACGAGAAGTTAGATCAAATGCTCTCTGGATATTACAAGATAAAAACTGGATATGGTATGGACATTATGTATATGGTATCGGGAAGTTATTAATATGACCAAGCAAATATAATTAAAAAGGATGATGATAGTGTTTAACCAGAATGATCCTGTAGGGGAAATGGGAGAATTATTGGGTAAGTTGTTTGCATTTATGGCAGATGAAGTAATTAAGAGCTGTGGGAAAGAAGAAGGGGAAAAAATCGTCAGAAATGCGGTATGGAGATTTGGCTTTCATAGAGGAGAAAAAATTAAAGAAAAAGTATTAGCTTCTGGTAAAGAATTGACTTTAAAAAACTTTGAAATGTTTTCTGACATACCAGAAAATAATGCATGGGATACAAATTTGGTATGTACGGATACATTTTTGGAAGAGCATACTACATACTGCCCCTATTCAAAAGCATGGAGAGAACTTGGCCTTGAAGATATAGGCAGCTTATATTGTATTCAAGATGAAGCTATGATTAGAGGGTATACAAGTGGTATAGAATTTAAAAGATCAAAAATTTTTAATGACAATAAAGAAGGGCATTGCGAAATGACAATAATCAAAAAGTAAAAATGGTTGTAAAAGAAGGAGGTAAGGGGACTATGAGTACTCAGTTAAATTTTACAGAAAATAAAAAAATAGTTAACCAAATGCGTTATACTGAGTCGGCATTAAAAGAAAAAGAGCATTTAATAGAATTGAACAAAAAACCTTTTTCTCAAAAATTAGCTGGTTATTTAAAATTATCAGGTCCAGGATTTTTAGAAGCGGCGTTTACATTAGGTGCAGGTTCATTTACAAGTTCTGTTACGCTTGGCGCTGCATATGGATATACAATGTTATGGATACCATTTTACTCTTTTGCTTTTGGATTATTTATGCTTGCTTTGGCAACCAGGTTTGTCACTGTAAGCGAAATTCCAGTTATTCAAGCACAAAATAAATATCATGGTAAATTTATTGGAAGCTTTTCTACCGGATTTGTTGCATGCTTTATAGCATCATTAGTATTTTCTTTTGGACAATATGCTTTAGGTGCTGATTCAGTAACATCTGCGGTTGGCTTAGTAGGACTTAACATTCCAAAAGAAATAAGTTGGATCTTTATATTTGTTACATCTGCTCCTTTAGCATTGCTTTATGGCAGAGGAAATGGAACAAAATATGTTAAAATGATTGAAGACGTAATGAAAATATTAATTCTAATAATGCTAATTGTTTTCGGTGCTGTCCTGTTTGTTACGGGTATAAATATTCCAGAAATGATTAAAGGAATATTTTTACCTAAAATACCAAGCGGTATAGAAGGTATTACAATGTTAATTGCTTCCTTGACAGCTACAATAGGGGTTATGGATTGGGTTTTATTTAATAATGCGATGTACAGTAGAGGATTTTCTGAAGAACATGAAACACTCGGTAGATTTGATTCAGTAATGGGTGGTTTAATACCGGTTACATTAGTTTTGAGTTTAGTCTCTATTGCATTTGCGGAGGCTTTTGCAGGTAAACCCAGCATACCTACAAGTTCCAGTGAACTAGCATCAGCTTTGATTAGTATTATTCCCAGCGTATGGATACAAGCAGGTTTTTATATAGGAATAATGGCTTTAATTATTTCAACAATGATAGGTTTAAGCATTGTAGCAGCTACTACTTTTTGCCAATCTTTTAATCTTGAACCAGATCCAGCGAAATGGTACTGGGCTGTATTAATATTATCACCTCATATAGGTTTTTTAGGTGCTTTTTTTGGAAAGCCAGTTATGGTAGTAATTACTGTTGCAGCAATGCAAAGTATATTTAATTGGTTAAGCGGTATGTCGTGGTATCTATTAGGCAACGATATTAGATATTTAGGCAAAAAAGTTGTACAGAGTAGAATATTTAATATTGGGATATTGCTTTCAATAACGATACTAAACATGGTATTTTTAACCTTTATATTAAGTAAATTAGGAGTGTGGCCAGCATGATAAAAATAGGCGAATGGTTAGATAAAAAAACTGGATATTTTATCGGAAGAGTATATATGTTGGTTTTGCTTTTCATAAGTAATGCTTTAATAGTAGTTGGAGCGGCAATGCATTATATATATGGAAATTCCATTATATTACTAAGCATTGGTGTTATTAGCACTATAATATGTATTGCAATACTTTCTACACCTGTAAAAATCGATGATATTAAGTAAAACTATTTAATTTTGCAAGTGAAAATTCCTCGCTTTTGCATACATTTTTCCTCACCTTTAGGTGGGGAATTTTTATGGTGCGCCGAGCATGGCGTTTAACTTGACGGTGAAAGTCAGTAGCGCCTATTTAGTAAACAACGACAACTTGCTTGAAGCAATAGGCCAGGTATTGCTTCAGATGAAGGATTTATTATATAGTGTGCATAAGGAAATTGATATAATATACTTGACATCGTGTCAAAAATATTTTACAATATGTATGAAATTAATAACATATTGTTAAAAGGAGAGTGCTTGTTTTGTCGTATCAGGAAAAGAAAACTATTGTATCAATTTTAACAGGGATATTGCTTTTAGTAGTATATTGTATCTATGCATTCAGCAAGGCCCAATCGGGCATAGTTGCCTCTGATGACATGAAATTTTGGGCAACAACAATACTGATATTTATCGGCATTGGGGTTGTCGCTTCAATTGTCATTCAGATCGTATTTCACATTCTGCTTTCCATTGCGATCGCTGTCAAGGAACAAGTGCGAAATGGTAAATGCAATGATAAGGAAATAGAAAAAACACTCGAACTGGAAATGGTTGAAGACGAAATGGATAAGCTGATTGGGTTGAAAGCAATGAGAATCGGTTTCGCCATCGCCGGCATAGGTTTTATTGCGGCGCTGGTATCTCTTGTTTTGAATTTTTCTCCCGCGGTGATGCTCAACATCATATTTTTCTCTTTCAGTATCGGTTTGATGATGGAAGGCGTTACCCAACTGTACTTTTATAGGAGGGGGGTCAGAAATGGCTAAGAAGATTGAGATAACGAACAACATCAGAAAATTACGCTTCTTTGCCAATGAAATGACACAGCAGCAGCTTGCTGAAAAAGCCGGAGCCTCCAGACAAACCATTATGGCCATAGAAGCAGGTAAGTATTCCCCTTCCCTGGAACTGGCATTTCGGATCGCCGATGCGTTCGGTGTTAAAATCGGAGAGGTTTTTGATTATGAAGTTAAAGGAGATTAAAAAAGTGACAAACTTGCAAAAATCAGCCAGAATAGTAGGCATATTATTTATCCTTGGGACGGTTTCGGGTCTTCTGAGCTTGAATATGGTATCAATTCTGAATGCTCCGGATTACATGGTCAAGTTTTCGGAAAATAAAACCAGCGTTGTTTTTGGGGTGCTTTCCGTACTGACAATGGGCATTTCTCTTTCAATGATGTCTGTGGTATTATACCCGGTTATAAAAAAATATAATGAAGCATTAGCTCTTGGAGCAGTTATTTTCAGAGGCGCTCTTGAGTTGGCAAGCTATCTGGGCATAGCCGCCAGCTGGCTCATGCTTCTGTTGCTGAGTAAAAGATATGTACTGGAAGGGAGTCCGGTGGCATCTGAGTATCTATTAATGGGCGACACGCTGAAGGATTTAGCATTTGTCAGCGGCAGTATGGGATTGGGGGCTATAGTATTCAGTATCGGTGCCATAATCATTTATTATGTATTTCTCAAGACAAGACTCCTTCCTGTCTGGTTATCGGTCTGGGGACTGATCGGAGCCGTATTGTACATCTCCACACCGATCTTAATGATGTTTGGTCTTAATCTTGAGTTTTTGCAGTATATTTTAGGCGTACAGGAAATGGTTATGGCGGTCTGGCTGATTGTAAAAGGATTTAATAAATCTGTAGTCAGCGCTATGATGATAAACACAGATTAATAAGAAGTGAGGAAATTAAGGAGGCGAAAAAATGAGTTCAAACAAGAGAACAGCACGAAAAGGTACGGTTCTATTTTTTGAAGAGAATAAAGGCTGCGGCCTTAGGGAGGGAAAAGCAAAACGCATATGGGCAAATATCATAAACTCATAAGAATTTATGATATAATAAATTCAGATCATTTAGGCATTATCAGCGGGTATGACCTTTATCCCCAATTCTTTGCCGATAATATTATCTCCGACGGATATATGATATTTCGTGATGAGGACTCATGGTTTGGGGGATGAAAACGACACAGGCGTGCCGGAAGCGTACTTGAAACAGTAAGGAGGGCAAGGAATCCAATGATAAGAACGGCTTTGGAAAAGGATATGGAATCAGTATATTCTTTGATATGTGACATGGAACAGAAAGCTCTTGACAAGAATGAATTTGAAAAGATATTTATTGAACACCTGAAATGCGGCAATAAACTGGTTTTGATATCCGAACAGGATAATGAAGTGCTTGGAGTATTGAACCTTCGTACGGAATACCAGCTTCACCACTGTGCAAAAATTGCCGAAATCATGGAATTATCCGTAAGAGAAGGGTACCGTTCAAAGGGTATTGGGAAAGAGCTTTTTGATGCAGCCTGTCAAAGAGCAAAGGATAGCGGGTGCATACAAATCGAGGTGTGTTGTAATCAGTTGCGTACAGGAGCACATCGTTTTTATGAACGAGAAGGCATGCATAAATTTCACTATAAATTCTCTAAGGGCTTGGCAGGGCAGGCCATAACGGAAAACAGGCTGGGACTATAGGCATATTAAGGAACTGCCGATTGAGCAGGCAGTAATTGCTGCTATGCCTCTATTTGCAATGCCCTTTACTTAAGCACTTTCATAGAGTATCATAATAGTATATAGACAAAAAAATAACAATTGTAAAAATTTTTTAGGATATTCAATTATTTTCAATGTACTGCTGAATATCGGGCTGGTTCCATTACAGCTGGATATATAATAAGTATTTTGGAGGTTCAAAATGGTATCTAAAGATATGCTTCGTTATGGAACGGTTCGTTCCTGTATCCGTGAATTGTTTGAATATGGGAAACAAAGGGCAGCCGTTGTGGGGGAAGAGAATGTATATGATTTCAGTCTTGGCAATCCCAGTGTACCGGCTCCGGAGGAGGTCAATCAAGCAATTCGAAATATAGTAAATGAATTGCCGTCCAAGGCTATACATAGCTATACCAGCGGCCCGGGAAGTAATACGGCAAGAACAGCTATTGCCAATAACCTCAATAAACGTTTTGGCACCGATTATAAATTTACGGACCTTTATCTGACGGCAGGTGCTGCCGCGGCACTGACCGCTGTCTCCCGCGCATTGACCATAGATGACAAAACGGAGTTCATTGCCTTTGCACCCTTCTTCACTGAGTATTCCTGTTTTGCGACAACGGCGGGGGCAAAGCTTACAGTAATCCCCGCGGATATCCCGGCGTTCCAGATTAACTTTGAATTACTTGATAAAAGTATCAATGAGAATACGCAGGGCGTTATAGTGAATTCACCAAACAATCCTTCCGGTGTCATCTACACCGAGGAGACCATAAAAGGATTGGCAGCTCTGCTTAAGAGGAAATCTGCAGATGTAGGCCATCCTATATTCATAATCAGCGACGAACCGTATCGTGAGCTGGTATATGAGGGTAAAGTGCCGTTTATTCCCCATTACTACCCCAACACGATTATATGCTATTCCTACAGCAAGTCCTTATCCCTGCCCGGGGAGCGTATCGGCTATGCATTGGTGCCCGGCAGTGTGGAGGACCATGATGACGTATACAATGCTATTGCAGGAGCCGGACGTATATTGGGCTATGTATGCGCCCCCTCTTTGATGCAGCATGTGATTACACGCTGTGCAGATATAAAGCCTGACCTCAGACCCTATATTGAAAATCGAGAATTGATATACAACGGACTGACCGAAATAGGCTATAATTGTGCAAAACCTTCCGGAGCCTTTTACCTTTTCGTAGAAGCTCCCAATGGAGATGCGCAAGCATTTTCCAACATGGCAAAACAGCATGATCTGCTCATTGTGCCAGGCAACGATTTTGGTTGTCCCTCTTATGTGAGAATATCCTACTGTGTGGACCATGATATGGTCAAGCGTTCCCTGCCGGTATTCAAAAAGTTGATGGAGAAAGTCAGAGCCTGATAATTATCTGGTAAAGCCGGAAGAATATAATTGATATAGGTGGTAAAATCGTGCATTAATGCAAAACAGAAAGAGGAATGGAAATGCTGAAACATACCCGGGTTACAGACCCTGAAGTCTATGAAATAGTTGCCGATGAATTGAGACGTCAGGAACATAATATCGAGATGATTGCATCCGAGAGCACGGCACCTTTGGAGGTTATGGAGCTATCTGGATCCATATTTACAAACAAAACCCTGGAGGGATATCCTGGAGCGCGCTTTCAGGCAGGCTCCCACGAAGCCGACAGACTTGAGCTTCTCGGGATTGAGCGTGCGAAGAAATTGTACGGTGCAGAGCATGTCAATTTTCAGGTTTATTCCGGCTCTACGGCAAATTATGCAGTTTATGCAGCAGTACTCAAGCCTGGGGATAAGATTCTCAGTATGAGACTTGACCAAGGGGGACACCTTACCCATGGGAGCCCCGCTAATTTTCTTTCCAGAGTGTATAATTATGAGTTTTACGGCGTAAACCCCGAAACAGAAATGATAGATTATGAGGAACTGGAAAAGAAGGCTGGTGAGATAAAGCCCAGGCTGATTATAGCAGGGGGCAGCTCATATCCGAGGCTGATAGACTATGAAAGAATAAGTAAAATAGCAAAGGATGCCGGCGCATATTTTATGGTTGACATGGCACATGTGAGCGGATTGGTGGCTGCAGGAGTCATACCCAGCCCAGTGCCTTATGCCGATTTTGTCACATCTTCGACAACAAAGACCTTTTGCGGGCCTAGAAGCGGGTTTATCCTCTGCAAGAAGGAGCATGCAAAGCTGATTGATAAAGGAGTGTTCCCGGGATCGCTGGGCTCAATGCATCTGACGACAATGGCGGCAAAAGTGTGGTCTATGAAGTATGCTGCCTCCGAAGAATTTCGCAATATTATGAAGCAAATACTTGTGAATGCAAGGACATTGTCGGAGAAACTGACTCGCCTCGGATTCCGCATTGTCAGCGGCACAACGGAAAATCATATAGTAATGGTGGATCTCAGATCAAAAGGAATAAGCGGAAAGCTGTTTCAGGATGCTCTTGACCAGGTGGGAATTACAGTCAATAAAAATCAGATACCCTTTGATCCAGCATCACCTCTTGTTACCAGCGGCGTGCGGATTGGGGTCACGTCAATAACCCAACGCGGACTGAAAGAAACTGAAGTCAAAGAGATTGCAGAAATCATGAATCAAGTGGCATCTGAACCTGAGGATGAAGCAAATTTGTCTGCTTGCAAGAAGAGGGCCGAAACATTGATTGCCCGATTTCCACTGTACCCTGCCGATAGTTTTGAGGATTAAATATAAATGCCCTGTTTTGCAGCAAGGGCGGTAAAAATAGAAAGGGAGATGGCGAATAATGGATAGAAACACACAATTTGTTATTGACGAAAGGATAAAAAGGACCGTAGAAAATTTGGAAAAGAATAATATTTCGGCCTACAGAGCGGAAGACGAAGAAGAAGCATTGAAACAAATAGGTGAGCTTATACCGGAAGGAAGCACTATAGGAATTGGCGGTTCCATGACACTTTTTGAAGTGGGTGCTATTGACTATATCAGAAAGGGTAATTATAAGGTTTTGGATAGATACAAGGAAGGGCTTACACCGGCAGAAATGAAAGAAATCTTCAGAAAGGGTTTTTTCGCTGATGCTTATCTGACAAGCAGCAATGCCATAACAGAAAATGGAGAGCTTTACAACGTGGACGGGACCGGTAACAGGGTCGCTTCAATGCTGTATGGACCTGACCGGGTTATAGTTATTGTAGGGATTAACAAACTTGTCAAGGATATTGAGGAAGCAGTATTGAGGGTGGAAGAAACAGCAGCTCCTGCCAACAATAAACGACTTAATAAAGCCAATCCGTGTACTAAAACGGGACATTGCATGGACTGCAGCTCAGAGGGAAGAATCTGCAACGAGTATACAGTAATCAGGAGACAGGGAGTAAAGGGAAGAATGCATGTGATTATTGTTAATAAAGAACTTGGATATTGATCGATTAATACAGACTAATCAGCAGCGTTTTTCAGTTATTTGTTCCTGACAGACAGTATATCAAACTGTCGTCAGGAACACTGCTTCGGATCCCGCGGACTTTGGGGCAATCTTCCGGAAATTATGGCTCTTGTTGCTGTTGGTTCAGGTTAATGTTATTACATAGGTAATTTACACGATTATTTAAAAACATCAGATGGTTATCCATATCTGCTTTCATTTGCAGGTATTTCTGCTTTGCCGTCTGATCCTCCGTAGATTCGGCTGCCATTGAGTAAGTACCTTTTGCGGCTTCGGCAGCTGCTATGGCTTTCTTTAAGTCACTTTGAACCGTCAATCCTTACACCTCTTTTCAGACTTAGTCATACAAATATTCTCTTACATCTGATAAATTAATATGTGAAGCATTTTTTGATTTGTTATGTAATAAATGTATATTAAATAATAAAATAGTAATAAATAAATAATAAATAAATATTCAGAAAATTTTATTGTATTATTGAATTTTTGTGGTATAATATAATTAAGAAAGGTAAATGCATCAAGGTGATGCAGGATACTTTTCTTACAGGCTCTAATTCAACTAATATGTAACTTTCTTAGTATATTAAGGTACGGTTGGTTTAGGTTTTCTGATGTAGTTTACAAAGTTAGTAAAGTTTGTTTAGAGTTTGTTTGGTAAATCTTTGGTTTTGTTGAAAGGATGAGGTAGTTTACACTTGGTAGATTCAAATGGTAATTAAGTTGAATTAGAGCTAATTTCTTGAGGTGGTTTATTTTGATAACAAGATAAACCACCTTCATATTTTAAGATGATTCTCCGCAAAACGCACATGGGCAAATATCATAAATTCTTGCGAATTTATGCATAATATGCTGGCGCATATTATATCTTTTATTTAAGTGCCCGTGCGATTATTTGCTCCGCAAAACGCACATGGGCAAATATCATAAATTCTTGGGAATTTATGATATAATATTATTGCATTTAAATTGGTTGAGAATACAGCCAATTGGACAAGGAGGATTATACTTTGAAAGTAATAATAAAAAAGGATTACCTGGAATTAAGCAAAGTAGCGGCAAATATAGTAAGGGACGAGATAATCAGGAAACCGAATGCTGTTCTTGGGTTGCCTACCGGAAGTACTCCCCTGGGGATGTACAGGGAACTGATCCGGATGCATAAGGAAGAAGGTCTGGACCTCTCCGGAGCAACTACCTTCAATCTTGATGAGTATTATGGCATTTCTTATGATAATGAGCAAAGCTATCATTACTATATGCATCAGAATTTTTTTGATCATGTCAATATCAAGCCTGTAAATATCAATATACCTGATGTAATTGACGACGACATTGACAGGGAGTGTGAAGAATATGACAACAGAATAAGAAAATCAGGAGGCATTGACCTGATGATTCTGGGCATTGGACATAACGGGCATATAGGTTTTAACGAACCCGGTGAAGAGATGGAAACGAGGACTCATATTACAGACCTTACGAAAGAAACAATTGAAGCAAATGCAAGGTTTTTTGAGAATTATGATATGGTCCCCAAAAAAGCTGTGACAATGGGTTTTGGGGGTATTATGACAGCCAGGAAGATACTTCTTCTTGCAAATGGGGAGGGTAAGGCAGAAATAATCGGAAAGCTGCTTGGAAGCAGCAAAATAAGCACAAGAATCCCGGCTTCATTCTTGCATATTCACAGTAATGTTATTGTTGCGGTCAGCGAAGATGCTGCCAAAGGGTTGCGATAGAATTCAAAAATCGCGAATATAAGAAAGTGCACCTTCGGATGTCAGCATTTAATCCAACACTCCGGGTGCACTTTATTAATTTGCATCCTGTTTATTCCTGTATTTCCTGTATCTTAGCTTTAGTCTCTTCAATTTCGGTATATTTTGCAGATATTTCTCCTCCAAGTTTGGCTACTTCCTCGGCAGGGAATTCGGTGTCCTTTGAGTAAGCATCATATACCAGGTCGCCCATATCAAACTTCATTTTCTTGATTTCATTCTCAAGCTGTGTGATGTGGAGTTTCAGCTTGCCTATCTCCACCATCTCCTGTGACTTATTACCAACGATTTTTGCTGTGCTGACGGCTTTTTCCTGTAGATTCTTTAAAAAACTCATATTTCATCCTCCTTTTATTTGGGGGTTTGTTTAATAATTTATTTCGCCGGGATTTTGGAATATCCTGCTTCCGTTCAGGAATTAATAATATATTTATTAATATATGAGTTATTTATAAAAAATGTTCCCAAATTATTCAAAAAATTGCAATTGGAAATATTTTATGATTGCAGTACTGTTTATAAATGAAAAATAATAGTTGATATTATGCAATGCAAGCTATATATTATTAAATATAGGGGCGATTGGCTCAGCTGGGAGAGCGCCGCGTTCGCAACGCGGAGGTCGGGGGTTCGAACCCCCTATCGTCCACCATAAAAAATCACAGAAGCCATGCGTATTTGCCGGCTTTTTTCTTTTTTGCGGGAGCGTTTAAAGGCCTTTTCATGCACCATATTATGAAAATGACATTTTTCGTACTTATTATGATCATATTTTACCTATCTTTAAAGCAAACAGACTAATAGAATATTATTGCACTTGAGAATTGTGGCACCTCTTGTTGAATGGGGCATTTTATTTTATGTAAAGGAAGTGAGGCCATGTATAAAAGTAAGAAGAAGACTGCTTTGTTTTTAGCTTTCATTATGATATTAACCTTTGCGGTCAATCCTATTTCAGCAGTTTATGGGAGTGCCCCCACGATAGTTCCCAAGCTGCCGATTGGAAAGACACCTGAAAACCCAAAAGAATCAGGTGTTAAGACTCCAATGACAGAATCCCCTTCGGCACCTTCGCTGCCAACAATAGCACCGAAGCTGCCGGAAACAACTATACCCAGAAAACCTGCAAAACCGCTTGAACAGCCGGCCAGGGCGCAGGGAGTAAATTATGAAATCAGGGAAAATGTCAGAAAGCTTCCTCAGGGGGTGCAATACAGCCTTGATACTCTGACTTTGGACAGATTGGCAACCTTCGAGGAAGAAGAGGGGTCGCCTCAAACAGCCCAAAATGCAAATGAAGAGCCCTTTGACAAAATAAACGGTATAAGGTATCCGGCGGGCTCGAAGCTTTTAACCGTATTCAACAGTGCTGCCGTATCTTTCTATCCCCTAAAGGGTGAAATATATATTGATGAGGATGAAGGCAATGCATTCAGAATACTGGGAGATGAGGGAGATGATCAACAAGGAAACGAACTTTATGCGGTAGAGACTCCTGACCTTCTTGAAGTATTCAAATCCTACAGCATTCCCAAGCAGACCATAAACCTTACAACGGGGAACATAGCTTATATTGATCCCGATTTTGAGCTAAGCCCGGAAAGCGGAATGCAGAAGAACTATCTTGCAAGAGCTGACGAAGGGATACCTGTGTACGAAAATGATTATATTAAATGCTTCATGGAAGGAAATAAACACGTTCTCAGATTGAAGAGCAACGTAATAGTATTTCAATACCCGCCAAAGGAAGAAGTAGAAGAAAAAGAAAGAGAGAAGAAAGAAGCGGAGAAGCGTAAATTTGAGGGGGATTGGTGGGAAAAGGAACAATATTCCGACCTCAGAGGCGTAGAGAATGAGAGTGCCATGAGCGTAACAGTAAAAGTAAAGGAAGGCAGTACAATAACTGTTGAGAATCCCCACCTCAATACAGAATTTGACATTAACTGGCTTACCACTCAAATGGATGCAACATTCTCTTTCATCGGGAAAGCTACAGCAGACGTAACTCTCATTGGGGATATGACCTTTAAATACTCACTAGAAAAATGCGTGTATGGATATGATATCGATTTAGGCAAGGTTGCGGGTAAGGAAAAAGGCAACAAGGCCTTCGTCGGGATATTTCTTGTATTGGGCATAGACGGTAAGATTCATGTGGAGGTAAGAACCATAACCACGGGAGATGCCGAAGCAGGATTCACATACCGTTCCGTAGGTTTCGGCAGCTTGCCCTACTATGTTGGACCCATTTCCAACTTCAAACCAGCATCCTTTGATATGAGCTTTACAGTTGACGGCGAAATCAATACAACTTTGGCATGCGTTCCCCAGGTGGGAGTAATTGTCTGGGGATGCGAGTTAGGGGTGCTTCAGGTATGGGTAGGTTTTAAGTCAACAGCACGGTTCCATTTTGAGGGGGGCGGAGGCAGCGATAAGGAGGGAAGCTTAAGCGGAAATGGCTCAATCGACTTACGGGCCTTCGGAGAGCTGGTGGGCTATTTGCTCGGAAAGAGGTATTCAATCTTCTATTTAGAATACCCCCTTTTCAAAGGTGAATGGAAAATCGGGGAGGAGGTCTCAGGCAGCGGAGGAGATGCAGTAAGGAAGGTTTTGCCCTTTGTTAAGGTAGATGCTGATGCGTATGCCAATAAGGTGGAAGGTAAGATAGCCTTTTCCACTGCGGGAAAGACCGTAGCAGGGCACATAGGCGATGATGCGGACATGGGCGCTTTCCAGCCGTATTATAACAGCTCCTTTAAACTGGAGGTATACAACAAAGATAAGGTGCTCAAGTTCTATAGGGATTTTGAAACTGACCATGACGGAAAATTTTCTGTACGATTTTACGGAGCCGAGGATATTTTCCCCAGCGATGAGGTTGTCATAAATATTGAGGATTTTATGAGCCCGATATTCACAATAGAAGACGGCAGAAATTTCAAGGTTGTCGGAAGAAGTGCGGAGATAAAGCCGACAGTGCCTTTCAGTTTAATGGACTTTGATGTGGATACATTTAATGATGTAATTTCAGGATGGGTGTCGGGAGATTATACGGGGACTATTAGTATCAGCATAGATAAATTCGTAAACAACAATAGAGTTACGGATATCCGGACTGCAAATGTCCAGGGCGGATTGTTCAAGCTTGACTATCCTATTGATCAGACGACGGATTGGGTAAAAGTGTATATCGATTTTGAAGGTTCAAAATATGGAGCAGGTCCAAAGCTGCGAAATCTTGATGCATTGGTTATTAATACATTCAACTATTATGCCGATTCTCCAAGTTCCTCATCCACAGGTTTCTCCACAACCTTACCGGGAGGAATTGGAGCAGGACCTTCTCTGCCCGGCAGCTTACAACAGTCTCAGGATAGTTTCGATGATTTGTCATCCAGGGATATTGCGGGCAACAGGATAATAAAACCTGAAGAAATAAAGGGCATGATTACCAATAGGGGCGAAATGGGCTATTTGACCAAGCAGGGAGACGATTACGTAAGGACCGGAACAAGCAGCAATAACCTGAACTGTTTTACCGGCAACGTAAAAATCACAGCAATACCTGTGCAATCTGCTTTAGAAGTTATGCTGCAGAAGTACAATAAAAACAAAACCATCTATGATCATGACATTATTCAGACTCAATCCGGGGGAGCAGCTCCGTCACCGCAGGCCGCGTTTACAGCAACAACCCAGGCACGGCAGGAAACAGGCTTCAGAAAAGTACAAGACAATAATAATCCGTTGGGCTTCATCATGCAGTCCTATCCGACATCTGCGGCAAAATTCAAATTTAACAATCCTGATGTGGTGGCATATAAAATAGAGATAGAACATGAAGGTATGATTGCAGAGCATGTGTATAATCCATTTGTATATCACTATGAAAGCAGCAGCCGATATTCTATGTCGGATTTCATCGGACCTCTGAGAGAGTCTTACAGACTTAGAACCCAGGAAAGAGCAGAATCAATATCAAACCCTGTGGATACTCAGCGTGGTATTGGAAGTGATATTATGAATGATATACAACGGCAAATGAATCAGCAGCAGATGCGCTAAAGAGGCAAGGATATCGGGCCCCGTTTCCCATAGGGAGGCGGGGCCTTTCGATAATAAATAACACGAAGGGGTTACAATAATTAGTTCAAAACTAACCCTTTCGTGTGTTGATTTGTATTTCGAAACTGAATACTATGATAGCATGTATAAAAAATAAACCATACCAAGTATCAATATTATTATATATTAGCAATATGTTTAAAGACATTTTAAAATTTTAGTCTAAAATTATACATATAAATGAATAGGTATGGTGCTGAGCCAAAATAAAATAATTTAGTGTAAGGGAGTGAGGTCGTGTACAAAAGCAAAAAAAAGACTGCTTTGTTTTTAGCTATCATAATATCGTTTTCGGTATTAATCAATCCATTATCTGCAGTATATGCCAACGCACCGACAAATTTACCTCTAAAACCCGGGACTTCCGGTTTGCCGGCTGTAAACACGCCGTTGGTAAAACCTCCTGTCGCGCCCTTGAGAAGGCTGGAGGCGCCTGCAAGGGCACAGGGGGTCACCTATGAGTTTCAAAGCGGGGTAAAACACCTGCCGAAGGCTGTTGATTACAGCTTCAAGGCACTGACATTGGAACAGTTTGCAAGCATGGCGCCTGACACTGCGGGGAGTTTACCCGGCACATCTCCGTCGATAGGCCCCGGAGTTAATCTTCCGAACATAGGCCTGCCCGGAGGGGCTGCTTTGCCCTCTGCAGGGCAATCAGGAAATGCATCGCAAAATAAGTTTGATCTTGACAACATTGACGGCATAAAGTATGCGCCCAGTTCGAAGATCCTGTCTGTTCCGAGGACGGCGGCTTCATCGTTTACACCTAAGATGAATGAGATCTATGTGGATGAAGAGATGGGGACGGTCTTCAGAGTCGTAGATAATATGGGCACGGATGCAGCGGGAGATTTCCAACATGTGGTGGAAACACCCCAGCTTACGGACGTATTCGAATCCTACAGTATTCCGGAGCAGGATATATACCTTACCACGGGCAACATAGCATATATTGCCCCCGAGCTTGAATTAAGCCCCGAAAGTGGTATGCCTAAAAATTATGTGGCAAAAGCCGGCGGGACGACCGTATATGAAAATAGTTATATAAAATGCAATGTGGAAGGGAATAAGCACATACTAGAATTTAAGAAAGGCATAGTATTATTTGAATACCCATCTAAAGCAGAAAAAGAGCAGGCCGAGGAAGATAAAAAAGAGGCTGAAAAGAGGAAATTTGAGGGTGATTGGTGGGAAAAGGACCAAAGTACGGACCTGCGGGGGGTTGAGAACGAAAGTTCATTAAGTGTAGCCGTAAAGGTTAAGGGAGGTCATGTGACTTTAACGGATCCGCGTGTCCATACATATTTTGATCTGAATAAATGGACGTCCCATATGGAAGCAGAACTTGGTTTTATAGCAGAGGCTGAGGCGGATATAACCCTTGAAGGGGATCTGACATTCAACAAGACCATAGAGAAATGTGTATACGGCTATGAAGTGGACCTGGGAGCGGTACCGGGTAAGGAAAAGGGCAACAAAGCCTTCGTAGGCATATTTGTGGTACTCGGTATAGACGGCAAGATACATGTGGAAGTAAGGACCGTAACCAATGGTACCGCTGAGGCCGGTTTCGCCTATAGTGCTTACGGGTATGGCCTTATTCCCTATTATGTTGGGCCTTACCAAAAATTTAACCCAAAAAGCTTCGATATGAGCTTTACTGTAGACGGCGAAATAAATACGACCTTGGCATGTGTTCCGCAGGTAGGATTAATTATCTGGGGAACGGAGCTGGGGGTACTGCAGGTGTGGCTGGGCTTTAAGGCAAATGCAAAATTCCATGCCGAAGGTGGTACCGGTCAGGACTTCCAGGCCGAAGGCTCCATAGATCTTAAAGCCTTCGGGGAGTTGGTCGGCTACCTCCTGGGCAGCAGGTATTCTATCTTTTATATAGACTTTCCGCTTTACAGCGGTGCATGGAAAGTCGGGCAGGAGGTGTCCGGAAGCGGGGGAAGCGGGGTAAGGGAGGTGCCTCCTTATATCATGGCGACGGCAGATGCATATACTAATGCGGTAGAGGGCAAAGTCGCCTTCAGCACCGCAGGCAAGACTGAGGACAATAAGGCCGAGGCGGAGTATATGAGCGATGGAGCCGTTCTGAACTCCAAACTGAAGCCCTATGGGAATCAACCGGTTGATATAGAGGTATATGACAAATGGAAAAGCTTAAAGTTCATAAGAACAGTCACTACAGATGCGGAAGGCAAATTTAAGGCTCAGTTTACAGGGGCTCAGAACATTTTGACTCTTGACTGGGTTTACATAAATGTGCCGAAAAGAACGAGAATGGTAGAAAAACAGATGTGGACACCCGCTGGTACGATAACCTATGAAGTTGAGGAAGATGTTACTCCTGTAATTGAGGTAAATAACACCAAATTTAAGGTTGTCGGCAAGAGCGGAGATATAAGGCCTACGGTTCCTTTCAGCAGGCTGGATTTTAATGTGGATACCTTCAACGATGTAATAACAGGCTGGGTATCCGGTAATTATACGGGACCTGTAAAAATCGGAGGCCTTATACCAAACAGTAATGCTACAGTCAATGCCCAGGCTGTAAATGGCCTGTTTACGCTGTCATATCCCATAGACCAAAATGTATATAACGTGCACGCCTTCGTGGATTTCGAAGATTGCTGGTTCCCCTATCCCAGCGGTGTAACAAGGCAGAGAAATTTAGATGCCTTGACATTAAGTGTATATAATGACTTCAAACC
>ERZ795058.3273-NODE-3273-length-17318-cov-4.329954_pt1 | contig 17318 bp, 17 predicted proteins | sample MGYA00375142_ERZ795058 | MGnify/ENA primary metagenome ERZ795058 (study PRJEB30187, sample SAMN05720210) | activated sludge metagenome | isolation source: anaerobic digester from wastewater treatment plant | place: Japan | collected 2015-04-20 ... | reverse complement strand
CCATGTCGATCATATCATCCAGTTTTCTTGTATCCACGCGGATCGTCGACGCATCGGACGACACCTGATCGACCTGTTTGCGCAGGGCCTGGGAGACCTGTTTGGGAGTGACCTCGCCTTCTTTGATCAGCACCTCGCCAATTTTCGCCCCCGGTTCCTTCTCAACCGCTTTGAGACCTTTTTTCAGGGCCTCCTGACTGATGACACCGTCTTCCACCAGGATTTCGCCCAGCTTTTTCTTGGCCGGAATATCAACACGTCCTTCCTCCACCATCTGAATGCGTTTTTTCAACTCGTCCAGATCCAGTCCTTCCGGTATTTTCTGACTGTTTTCCGGTTCGGTTTTCAACTTGCCGACCAAAACTTTCAGGACATCGGCGCCGTCCAAGACGACATCGATCACCGGCGGGGTCACGTCCAGCTCGCTGTTTCTCGCTTTGTCCAAGAGGTTTTCCAGTTTATGGGCCAGGTCCCGGATGATGGTGAGGTTCAGAAAACTGGCCACACCCTTGATGGAATGGAAAGGCCGGAAGATGGCATTGATGTATTCCTTGTTTTCCGGTTCCTGTTCGAGATTGAGGATGTTGACTTCAATTTCGTCAATATATTCGGATGCTTCAACAATAAAATCCTTCAAGAGCGAATCATCCTGCAGTGGATCGACCGGCGCGGCGGCTTCACTCGGCGGCACCGCTTCGGCTATTTCAGCGGCAGGAACCTCTGTTTTCACATCAGAAGGGGCGGAAACGGCTTCCGGAGAAACCTCCGCGGCAGGAATGTCCTCGCCGAGCAGATTGACGCAATCGGCGACAAAAGGACCGACATCGCCGGCATAAGCGCCGGTATTTTTATAAGATTCGGCCACCTCCTGCATCAGGGAAATGCCCTTCTCAATCATGCCGAATCCCGCTTCCTTATCCTTTACCTGGTCGATGAGCCATTTCCCGAGAATATGGCTCAGAGAACGAGAAATCTTGAGGATCTGTGCCGTACCGACCTTCTCCCCTTCGGATAGAATCTGGTCAAGATAATTCAGGAATTTCCCAGCCGAAGCAATGTCGATGTCCCGGTCGTCAAGGAAAAGAAAATCCGAAGCCATCCCGTCAATCAATGTCGTGAGCGCTTGATGAGTCATTTTAAACCATCCTTATAATCTCTTGAGCAATCTGATCCAGGGGAACGATCTTGTCCGCCGCTCCCAGTTTAATCGCCTCTTTCGGCATGCCGAAGACCACACAGGATCTTTCGTCCTGGGCAATCGTGCTGGCGCCGGCCTGCTTCATTTCCAGCAGTCCTTCCGCACCATCCGCTCCCATCCCCGTGAGGATAACTCCGATCGCATTGGCCCCGGCATATTTGGCCGTGGACTTGAAGAGAATATCCACCGCCGGCCTCTGATGATGCACCATGGGCCCCGTCTTGATTTCGACGTAATACCGGGCGCCGCTTCTCCGGAAGATCATGTGATAATTCCCGGGAGCAATCAGCACGGTACCCGGCGTAACAGAGTCGTTGTCTTCCGCTTCCTTCACGGCCATCTGGCAGATACCGTTGAGCCGCTCGGCAAAGGCCGTCGTAAAATGGGCCGGCATATGCTGAACCACGACAATGCCGGGCGAATTGGAGGGCATTTTGGTCAAAACATTTTTCAACGCTTCCGTTCCCCCGGTAGACGCGCCGATGGCGATGACCTTGTTCGTCGTCTGGGCCAGCGCCCGAATCGGCTCCGACACACCGGCGGGACTTTCCTCATCTTTCCGGACCACACTGACCCGCGAGGCCACACGGATCTTTTCCGCCAGTTGGGCGCTCATGTCACCGACCGAATAGGATCCGCCGGGCTTGGCAATCACATCAACGGCGCCGATATCCAGGGCTTCCAGAGTCAACTTGCCGCCCTTCTGCGTCAGAGAACTGACAATAATCGTCGGCAAGGGGTAATATTTCATCAATTTTCTTAGAAAGGTGATACCGTCCATGCGGGGCATCTCGACATCAAGGGTGATCACATCCGGCTTGAGCGTAACGATTTTATCTCTGGCCACAAAGGGATCAGGAGCTGCCCCGATGACTTCAATATCCGGATACTTAGACAGCTCCTCGGAGAAAATTTTTCGCACAATCGCGGAATCATCGACAATGAGAACTCTTATTTTTTTCACCCTATCTGCCCTCTTGAATGTAAGGATACCAGTCGCCTTTTCTCAGATGATTCACTTTATAGACGATAGCTTCATTTTTTAAGGTATTATAAACAATCTTCCTGCCCATCGAGCCCCCCACATCCTCGGAAACAACGGGAATCCTCCTGCGGTTGAGTTGGCGTCTGGCCATACGGACATTTTCCGAACCGATGCGTTCGCATCCTCCCAGAGGGCTGATTGCCCCCCCGAACACCTGTGCTCGCAGATTTTTTATCTTCGATCCGTCCGCAAGAAACAGTTTGACCAGGTACTGAATCGCCACATTGCCGTACCGGGCCGATGCCTGGGAACGTTCATCCGTCGATGGATAGAGGAAATGGGCCATGGCCCCGCGCTCCTTATGACAATCCCACAGCGACACCGCCACACAGGAACCGACCACGGTGGAGATCAAAGAAGGCTCCTCGCTGATGTAAATGTAGCCCGGGGATAGAAAATAATCCCGCAGTGTCACGTCTTTGCCGATCATGACAGTACCCTTTAGGCTTCACCCGCTTCTTTCCAGGCCAAACGTACCTGGAGATGCTCGTCTTCCGATTCGAAATGAACGACAACATCATCGGGGCCGGATAAAATCAGTCCCTTGCCTGCCGCTTGGTCCATCGGCGCGTATTGGGGTAAATTCAGATTAAAAACATCCTGTTCACTGATTTTACGCAGGAAATTTCCGCAAACCATATTCGCCGCCTCCTTTGAACAATCCTCGATCATCTGTTCCGTGATTTCCGACGGCTCGCAGCCAAGCATGTTCTCGGCCATCATCGCCGTAAGCCCCCGGGACATCATAAGACTAAACCCTCCCGAAGCCCGGCCGCCGAAATCGATGTAAGACACCGAATCATACTTGAATGGGGTATCCTCAACGGGTTCCAGGAACACAAAGAACATTTTCTCGAAGACTTCAAAAGTCGCCTTCGTCACTGTCTGCCTGATATTCTCCTTCATCTCCCACTCCAATCACTTCATGCAGAATACGTTTCAGCTCTTCCGGCAGGAAAGGTTTTTTGATAAATCCCTTCGCACCCAGGGTATAGGCCTCGTTCACCCGCTCCATGCTTCCTTCCGTGGAAATCATGATGACGGGGATGTTTTTGAAGACATCATGCTGATGCACTTCCTTCAGTAACGCGAAGCCATCCATTTCCGGCATATGAATATCCGACAGGATAACGTCGACCCATTCGCTGGACAAAACCTCCAGGGCCTGCTTCCCGTTGCCGGCTTCATAGCAGTTATCCATCCGGAAACCCGACAACTGGATAACCTTGCGGACCACGGATCGCATGGCATTGGAGTCATCCACGATCAGTACATTAAACGACATGGTGTGCCCTCAATCCTCATTTATACAATATTGATTACGTCTTCCGCCGCTTCCAGCGCCTCCAGCAGCATAACCATTCCCTGTTCCAAATCCTGTTCCCGCAGATGGAAGCGCGTCAGAGCCTCCTCCAGTCCCTTATAGGCAAGACCGTCGATGCCCCCGCCAACACCGATCATCAGACACAACTGATCGGAAAGATACACCAGCCAGGAAACATAGTCCCCCTCTTTGTCCAGAAGATCCGGACGATGGTGATAAGCGATCGCGTCTTTGATCTCCGGGGGAAAATGCCAATGTTCGGCAATCAATCCGCCCAGACCTGCGTGGTCGATCCCCAGCACTTCTTTTTCCGCATCGAGAAAGGAATAACCCCGGTTGGTAACCAGATCCTCGATCTTATTGAACGATTCCTGAACATATTCACCCAGGAAGACTTTCCCGATATCGTGGAGCAGACCCGCGGTATAGAGAACCGAATCGTCGCAATGAAACACTTTCTGTGACAGAATCTGTGTCATCATGGCTACCGCAACGGAGTGTTTCCAGAGTTCCTGGGCCTTGGTGACGTACCCCCCGCCGACTTTGCGATAGAACCGGGAAACCCCGGCCGTCTGAACCGCCCGCAGCAGATTCTGCTGGCCCAGATACAGCACGGCTTCCTGAATGGTCTTGATCTTATGACGGGATCCAAAATAGGCAGCATTGCTCATCTTCAAAATATTGGCCGTAATCGCCTGATCATATTTGATCAGGTTGACCAGATCGGTCACGGCATAATCTTCGCGGGAAACAAGTTCCGCCACTTTCTGGACGGTCATCGGAAAGGCGGGTATGCTCTGAACTGAACGTATAATCTTCTCTATCATGATTATAATTCCTTCATCATTCCCATCGAACTTTTAATCAGGAATTTCCCGTTCGACAGGTCCAGGCGCACGGTCCGGTTGTAGTTGGAGCCGGTGTCTTCGGCTTCGATCATGACGTTGTTTTTCCAGAATATCTTCCGCAGGGCCGTAATATTCTTCTGCCCGATTCGAAAAAAATTGGTGTCGTCAAGAATACTGGCGCCGCCGGCCACTTTTACGACCATTCTCTTTTTCTCCGCCCCCAGACGATAACAGGACTTGAACAACAGCGGAACACCCGTATCGGCAAACATGCCCGGTTGCGCCTCCGCTTTTTTTAGGTCCAGCGCCGAATCCGGCAGCATATAGTGCAACAATCCTCCCACCTTCACCAGGGGGTCATAAATGGCAACGGCAATGCAAGATCCCAAAGCAAAGGTTACCAGGATGTCGCCGGGGTTGTTGCTGACCTTCAAATCCGAAATTCCAACGATCAAATCAGCCATAAGTTTATTTTCGATAAACACTCGGTTCGATATAATCAAAAGAATGGTTTAAACCTGTCAAACTTTCCGAATGACCGACAAAAAAATAACCGCCCTTGTTCAGGATCTGGTGAATGCGATTGACCAGCATTTCCTGCGTGGATTTGTCAAAATAAATCATCACATTCCGGCAAAAAATAACGTCGGAGACAAAATTCGCAGGCGGCGACTCCATGAGATTGAATCTCAAAAAACGCACCATATCCCGTATTTCTTTCTTTACTTGAAAAAAACCGCTCCATTTACCGGAACCATACTGGAAATACTTCCTGATGATGGCATCGGGCACATTTTTCATCCGCTCCTTCGGGAAAACCCCGCGGATCGCCGTCTGGAGCACACGGGTTGAAATATCCGTGGCTAAAATCGATACAGCCTGATTTTTGTCCCCCAGGATTTCCTTCACAATGATTGCCAGGGAATAGGGCTCTTCACCGGAAGAACATCCGGCGCTCCAGATCTGAAAAGGCACCCCTCTCCGGCTTGCCTGATGCCCATTGACCATCTCGGGCAGAACCGCCCGCAACTTGTCAAAATGCGCCGCTTCACGAAAGAAATAGGTCAGATTCGTGGAGAGGGAATCAATCATCATGACCAGTTCATCTTGACCTTCGTTGGTTGTCACATACTTATAATACTCGGCAAAGGAAGAAAAATTCCCCTCCCGAAGACGTTTTCCCAGGCGGGCCTTGACCAGTTCTTTCTTCCCGTCATGCAGATTGATACCGCATTGCTCGTAGACAAGACGACTGATTTTCTGAAAATCCGTTTCTTTAAGTTCCGCAATCATCGCCATATCCAACGCATCCTTTAATCAGTTAAAACAACCCCTCAAGAATGGACACCTTTCATTAGCAAAATACGAACCATCCGGGAAAAATTCTCCTCTTTGCCCGTTCAAATAATGGACTTGATGAAGCAACAGGCCATCATGAAGGCGGCTAAAGGTCATGTTTGCCGTCTTTCGCCGTTGTCTGGATAATTTCCCGCACACCATGATCCTTCAGAATGCCGTCCAGATCGTTGGACGACAGATCGGCAATACCGAAATCCTGCAGGAGGCGTTTAATTTCAAACAGAGGAATCTTCAGATTTTTCCCCAACCCAAAGGCCTGAATCTTTCCGTCCTTGACCCAGCGATAAACCGTAACACGGCTTATACCAAAAAGATCAGCTACCTCTGATGTCGAAAAAAATGTTTTCTCCATGATTTACCTGCGCTTTGCGATGAGTGGTTCCTTGTCCCGCCGCTTTCTGTGGGGGCGATCCGCTGACTCATTGTTTTACAGGTCCATTCGCGGCCGACGTTATTTCAGCCTGCAGAAATTTAGACGAGGTCCGCCTTCTCCATGACGGCCACATCTTCGTCTGCCAGCACAAGATCGATATCCAACAGAATCTTGACGTTCGATCCCGTTTTGGCCATACCCAAAATGAACTCCGTTTTCAGTTTCGTACCAAAAGAAGGGGTATCCTCGATATCACCGTTTTTGATGTTCAGCACTTCGGAAACGGAATCCACCACAATGCCCATGGAGATCGTCTTATTGGCATGGATGATTTCGACGACAATGATGCAGGTCCTCTCCGTGTAATCAATGGGTTCAATGCCGAATTTGAGACGCAGATCGACAACGGGGATGACCTTGCCGCGCAGGTTCACCACCCCCTTGACATAATCGGGGGTCTGCGGCACATGGGTAATCGGCATCATCCCGATAATTTCCTTAACCTTGAGAATGCCGATGCCGTATTCCTCTCCCGCCAGGGAAAAAGTCAGATATTTGCCTTCTCTGTCCACCCCCGATTTCCTGACTTGACTTACGATCTCTTCCGCTTCATTCATTTTTTACCTCTCATAAATTTGTTGACATGAGTTCGTGTTTTGGCGCTTTTCACCTTTTAAAAACGTCATATTTCTGTTAAGTTGAGATTTCTCAAAGGGGACACGATTGTGTTACCATATAATCCAATGTAACGATATTTTAAGTATCGGCACAGTAAAGAAAAATCTTTACTCTTTTTTGCCAATATTTTAGTAATATGCGCTGCGGCGCAACGTTTCGGCTGTTTCTCATCCTTTGTCACTAAATAAATGCTGCTCCCAGGAAAACTACATGAAAAAAGCCAAAATTCTCATTGTTGACGACAACGAACTCAGCCGCCAAAATCTGTCCGAACTGATGACCGCCTGTGGTTATGATGTCAAAACCGTTGAAGACGGCCGGGAAGCAATGAAAGCCTTCCTTGAAGACCATTACGACATCACCATTACGGATCTGCAGATGCCCCATGTTGACGGCCTGGAGTTGCTGCGCTTCGCCAAGGAAATGGCGCCGGATCATGTGGTCATCATCATTACCGGTTATGGCACCGTCAACAATGCCGTGGAGGCGATGAAACTGGGGGCCTTTGACTTTATCTCCAAACCGTTGAAAGACGATCTGGTCCGTATTACCGTCCAAAGAGCCGTATCCTATGCGCAGCTTCGTGAGGAAAATGTCCATCTCCGGGATCATTTGAAGGAAAAATACGATCTGGGAAAACTTCAAGGCTACAGCGACTGCATGAAAAAAGTGTTCTCGACCATCGAGAAAGTCGCCGACTCCGACAGCACCGTGCTGATCTATGGCGAAAGTGGAACCGGCAAGGAACTGGTGGCCAAGGCGATTCATTTCAACAGTTCGCGCAAAAACAACCCCCTGGTTCCGGTCAACTGCGGCGCCATCCCTGAAGACCTGCTGGAGAGCGAGCTGTTCGGTCATGAAAAAGGCGCCTTTACCGGTGCAATCCGGAGCCGTGCGGGAAGATTCGAGCTGGCCCAAGGAGGCACCCTCTTCCTTGACGAAATCGGCGACATGAGTCCATCGCTTCAGGTCAAGGTACTCCGGGCGATCCAGGAAAAGCAGTACGAAAGAATCGGCGGGGTGAAAACCTTTGAAGCGGATGTGCGGATTATTGCCGCCACCCATCAGAACCTGGAAAAAGCGGTCGAAGAAAAAAAATTTCGGGAAGATCTCTTCTACCGGATCAATGTCATTCCCATCTATCTACCCCCGCTGAGGGAAAGAGGGCCGGATATCGCCATCCTGGCCAATCATTTTCTCCATGAGATCAGTGCGAAAAAGGGAAAAAGACCGGGCGTCGTTTCACAGGAAGCGATGGCCTGCCTGATCCAGTATCCCTGGCCTGGTAATGTCAGAGAGTTACAGAACCTGATGGAAATGCTCGTCGTGATGAAAACCAGCGATGAGATTACGATAGACGATCTTCCCGATAAATTCCGCCATCAATGCCGGACGGAACCGGCGCCCCAGATCCTGGATCTGCCGGAAGAAGGCTTCGATTACAATGCAGCGGTCACACAATTTGAGAAAGGCCTGCTCCTGAAAGCGCTTGAATTAAGCGGTGGGGTCAAGAATAAGGCGGCAAAACTCTTGGCCTTGAATCGCACCACTCTGGTGGAAAAGCTGAAACGTTTCCAGTTGGGCGATTAACCTCTCATAAACGTTTCTTAAGCTTCCTGCAAAACATCCCTGACCTTCTTGGAAATGGTTTCAATGTTGAAAGGCTTCTGGATAAACGCCCGACAGCCCCGGTCCATGATCTCCTTGGCAATGTGGTTGACGCTGTAGCCGCTGCTTAGGATGACCTTTACATCGGGATTCCTGGCTTTGATGGCCTCAAAGGTTTCCATACCGCCCATCCCGGGCATGATGACATCCAGAATCACCAGATCAATCTCTTCTTGCATGGAATCGTAGATTTCGACTGCCTCCTCCCCGCTGTTCGCCGTGAGAACACGGTAACCCAAGGCTTCCAGAATGTCCTGCATGACTTCGATAATCGTCTGTTCGTCATCCACGAAAAGAACGGTTTCTCGTCCTTTCAGGATCGCTTCCTTGACCGATGGTTCCTGCTCTTGATAAACTGTAGTGCTTTTCGGCAGGTAAAAGAGAAAAGTCGAACCCTTGCCTTTCTGACTTTGCACATCAACAAAACCGTGGTGTCCCTTGACGATGGCGTAAACCGACGCCAAACCCAACCCATACCCGCGCCCCATTTTCTTGGTCGTAAAGAACGGATCGAAAATCCGCTCCCTGGTCTTTTCATCCATACCCACCCCCGTATCCACGACGGACACCTTAACGTAAGGCCCCCCCTCCACAAAGAGCAGACGGGCATCCTCCGCTGAAAGGAAGATACTTTCCGTCTTTAAGGTCATTTGGCCGCCGCCGGGCATCGCCTGAGAAGCGTTCACATAAAGATTGAGGAGGACTTGTTCGACCTGTCCCTTATCCGCGTTGACCAAGCCTATATCGTCATCGAAATGCATTTCAATGGCGATTTCCTTGCGCGTTCTGGCGAACATGGCCGCAGTTTTGGAAATGATTTCATTGAGGTCGATGGGAGATAATTCCTGTTCCCGCTGAACGGAAAAATTCAGGAGTTGACGGGTCAGGGAAACGCCGCTTTTCACCTGCTCTTCTATATTCCTGATTTTGTCGTAATGCATATGTGTCGAATCCATTCCCAGAAGCACAAGCGAAATGTTTCCTTGGACACACATCAATAAGTTATTAAAATCATGAGCAATTCCTCCTGCCAGGGTGCCGACGGCCTCCATTTTCTGGGCGTACAGGAGTTTTTTATCCTTTTCCCTTAATTCATGCTGGATGACGCGATTTTTCTCAATTTCTTCCATGAGAGCCTTATTGGAAGCCTCCAGGGAAGCTGTGCGGACTTTAACCCGCTCCTCCAGCTCATTTTTCAATGCCTCGAGAGATTCATTTTTCCGCCGCAGCTCCTCCATGATTTCAATATATTTGAGCGTAGCCGTGCGTGATTCGCTCTTGGACAACCGGTTTTCGTTTTCGATATGGCGAATCTGAATCTCCATATCACGGAGCTTCTTCTCCGGTTCGTGGATGGAGGCCCGCCCTTCCGGTTTTTTTCTCTGTTTAGAACCAGCCATGCTCCACCATCTGGCGAATCTGCTCTTCCACATCGTCCATGATGAAATCCATTGCCCGGTCCTCCATGCCGAATTTCTCAAGACAAAACTGATATAATTCGTCGTCCCGGGGCATTGGTTCTATATAACCCAGTTTTCTTTCCCCGCAGCAAAAGTGTGCTATATGAAGCAGGGCCGTCGCTTCGTGCCGGTCCAACTGATCCTGCGTGGGCCTTTCGGCATCACGGACCGCGCAATTGATGCTATCGGGAAAATTCCACTCCTTAAGCAACAATCCGCCGATCTCGTCATGGCAGAAACGGAAGACCTCTTCTTCCGCCTGCCAGATGGGATGATTTTGATGTTCCATCGCTTTGATCATGTTAAGAAAATCATTGTGCAGAAACTGATCGATTACGATCAGGCCGATATCGTGAAGCAGCCCCGCCGTGTAAATCTCGTTACCGTTTTTACCCAACTCTCTTCTGGCGATGAGTTTTCCACAACTGGCCACGGCCACCGAATGCACCCAAAGGGCCTTCCGGGAAAAGCGTCCCGAACTGCCGGCGCCGTTCTGGAACAGATCGACCACGGCCTGGCTGATTGCCAATTCCTTGACCGATTCGAAACCGATGAACATGATCGATTCCAGGATGTCGGCTACTTTTCGCGGCATCCCATAGTAGACCGAGTTTGCCCGCCGCAGGATCTTTGCCGCCAAGGGCGGATCGGTTTCGATCAGGTTTTTCAAATCGATGGCATTGGAATTCGGATCAAGCGCAACGTCGATAATTTTGTTCAATATTCCTCGAATAGACGCGATGTCCGATCCGTTAACCCTGACAATCAATTCCTGCGGTGTAAGCATATCAGCCCCTATAGCATGAAAGACTCTATGAACTCGTTTTGACTTACCTGCAAATGACCTGCTCCCCCGCCGGCGGTTCTTAAAAATCCTTGAAATCGCCGTCCTCCAAAGGGATAATCTGATCCGGTCTGACGACTTGATCCCTACCGGAGGATATTCCCACGTGCGATTGGTGTTTAACCAGGCTCTTGGACTTCGACGACTTGCTGCGCGCCTGGACCTTTCGGATCAATGCTTGGCGTCTCACCGGCCCCGGTGCGCCGCCCTGTTCCTCGCCGCCGATCAGCATCCCCAGATCACCGACATAACTTTTCATCTGCTCGGCCTGGGCGTTCAACTCTTCCGCGGCACTCGCCGATTCCTCGGCCGACGCCGCCGTCTGCTGGGCCACCTTGTCCATCTCCACGACCGCAGAATTGACTTGGCTGATACCTTGGGCCTGCTCACGGGACGCCGCCGCGATTTCTCCGATCAGTTCCGTCACCTTTTGTGCAATTTCGCCGTTTTTACCCATCGCTTCGGATACCTGACCGTATAAAGAGGTCGCTTCCCTGATCCGACCGGTCGAATTGGTAATCAGATCCTGGGTGTTTTTCGCCGCCTCCGTCGCACGCATGGCGAGATTTCGGACTTCATCGGCGACAACGGCGAACCCGGCGCCGGCCTCGCCCGCCCGGGCCGCTTCCACGGCGGCATTCAAAGCCAGCAAATTGGTCTGGAAGGCAATTTCGTCAATCGTCTTGATGACCTTGGCCGTTTCCTCGCTGGCCCCGACCGAGGCCTGCATAGCCTTTTCCATCGTCCCCATCCGCTCCGATATCAACTGGAAGTTGGTAGCCGCTTCCTTCGTCATCATGTCGTTGGCCAGTTGCGCATTATCGGCATTCTGACGAGTCATGGACGACATTTCTTCCAGGGAAGACGAGGTCTCTTCAATCGCCGACGCCTGATTGGAGCTGCCGTCCGCCAGGTGCTGGCTCGATGTCGCCACCTGCGAGGCGGCGGCGGTGACCTGCTCCGCCCCCTCATTTAATCCCTCGATCACCCGGGCGATGGGGCGGGTAATGATCATGCTCATGAATACGCCAATCAAAACCGCAGCGATAAATGCGATAACAGTTGAAATCGAGGCAAACCAAGTGGCCCAGTTGGCACGTGAGGTGCTGGCCTGCATGGTGCCGTCGGCCTGCTGGACCTCCAGGGTAATGATCTTGTGGAACGAATCGGTAATCTGATTTTCCACCGTCGTGACCTCTCCCTCCATGAAGGCCATGGCTTCGTCCTTCATGTTATCGCTGATCATTTTAATGAGCTTTTCCAGGTTGGGATTCTGACGCATGAACAGGCTGATCAGGTGATCATATTCCTTTTTGATTTCTCCTTCCGTTAATGTCGCGCCGACCTCGGCCAAATCCTTCTTCCCCCGTTCATTGATGGCGGCGATTTTTTCCAGTTCGCGGGCAATATCCTTGCCGTACACAAATTTTTGAATATAGGCGGTGCGAATTTCGGCGCGCAATTCCTGCCACAACTCGGATATGTCGCCCATCGCCACCAGGGGTTTGGTGTTTATGGTATAGAGCGTGGTGATGTTTTTATTCAGATACATGATGTTGGAAACGCCGATGAATCCCCCAACGAGTAACATCAGGGAGACAAGACAGAAACTGCCGATCAACTTGACACTCAATTTCATTTTTTTCATACGCGCACCTCGTCCTTAAGAAGAATTTGTTCTGGCCCCCCGTGCCTAATCGTTTTCATCGGTTTTCGTTAACGGATGGCTGTTCCGCGATTTTTCCTTCGATTCTTCAATCGTTGCAATAATTTCATCCATATCGAAGCGCCAGGATTTCCCGATCTTAAATCCCGGCAAATCGCCCTTAACGGCCAGATTAATGATCGTATTTTGATTCAAGCGCAGATATTCCGCTACTTCCTTCGCCGTCACTATTCTTGCCATAATCCGTCTCCCGCTTAGCTCTGGTGAACCAAAAAGTATTTTGACATGGTTTTTCCTCCTTTTACCTTTGCGTACTCAAACAGAAATAAGCCCAATGCTCTCTTATTCCGCATTGATCATATTGTCGGTATTATCGACAAATAACTTTAGAGGAAAATAATGGGTAATAGTTTGTCAAAATGGGATAAATGGGAAAAAGAGAAGAAAAGTAAGGGTTTGTTAATGAAAACTTTCTGTTGGGGACAATTCGGCGGAATTAATTCTTCCGGCCCGCAATCATGAGGACGAATTGTTCAAACATATCCTGCTGGAAATGGTGGATCATCTGCTCCTTCATGATTTTCAGCCCTTCAAAGGGTTGCATTTTCTTCCGGTATGGACGATCCGTCGTCAGGGCATCGTAGACATCGGCGATGGCACAGATCTTTCCGTAAACATGCAGATCATCTCCCCGGATACCCTTGGGGTAGCCGGTGCCGTCGAAGCGCTCATGATGCTGCAGAACGATAATTTTCGACTCCTCGGTCATCTGTTTGGTTTCCTGCAGGATTTTAAATCCCAGATTGGGGTGTCTTTTCATCTCCCCCATTTCCTCGTCCGTCAATTTGCCCGGCTTATTGATTATTCCCTGGTCGATCCGGACCTTCCCCAGATCATGGAGGAAAAAACCCGCCCCCAGTTCGTGGAGATCGTGGGCGTTGGAGCGCCGGAAAAGATTACGTGCAAAGCAAACGGAAAGGACACCGACATGCACGGAATGGGTGTAGGTGTAGTAATCGTGGTCCGTGATCATCATCAGGTGCTGACTGGTCTCCATATCGTCCAGGATGAGATCGACCACATCGTTAACCGCGCGCTTCGTGTCACGAATATTTTCCGCCGAGGGATTGTCCATAAGATTCTTGATCATTTCACCCGAATATTCATGAACCTGTTTTGCCTTCGTCAGGGGGGGCAGCGTCTTGTCGAAAATGCTTTCCCGTAATCCTTCCGGCACGATCGCATGCTTCGGTTGCTCCGGTACGACCGGTGCGGGTTCCGGCTCCTCATCGGCCACGCGGCTCTGGCTGAAGTCCACCCGTACTTCCTTCATACCCGCCCCGATAATTTTTTTGATCTGGTCCTCGGAAGTTAAAAGAAACTGACTTTTTAAGAAGGGATGGTCCGTCCATGACACAGGCATCAGGACAAACATGCCGATTTTCAGTTTATTGACGGGTAATGCTTTTACCACGCTTCCCCCCGCAAATAAAACCTTCCCAACACCGACAGACAGGACTGCAAGACAACCCCCAGAGGCCACGATTAAAGACAAGCGACTTGATCAATACCTTGACGTCCTTTGACGATCATGTTGATCTTTCGGCTTTCCATCCGGCCTATTCTTTGATAGATATGCCTCATATCATCGGCAAAAGATGCGATGAACTTGAGGGAACGATTGGGGTCAATGTAATGCGTTTCCAAAAAAAGTCAATCATATTATCAAGGAGGAAGCAGCATGGGAAAAGGGGATCAACGTTCGAAACGTGGTAAAATCTGGCGGGGCACCCACGGCAAAACGCGCCCCAAGACCAAGCAAGCGGAAAACGCAGCCGGTTCTGGAAAAAAATAAGGACCATCTTTTCGCTTCATCAGGACGAAACACCAACCTTGATTTGAGCGCCTCTCCGGCAACCACACCGACGAGGCGTATTTCAACGACAATCTTCGGGTAAGAAAATTGAATCGGCGAAGGATCCAGGCTGTCGCGCGCAAGGAATTTTGTCATCTGGTCAGGGATTTCCGGAGTCTTTATCTGGCCTTCGCCATTCCGCTCCTTTTGATCCTGTTGTTCGGATACGCACTTAGTCTTGATGTGGATCGGATTGCCACGGTCGTCATCGATTACGACCGAACCGCACTGACCCGCGATATTATTCACCGACTGGATGCGTCTGCTTATTTCACGGTTCGAACTATTCTGCCGGACATGGAAGTTGCGGGAGAGGCCTTGGATCGGGGTGATGCCACCCTGGCGGTGATTATCCCCGCGGGATTAACGGCGGGGATCAAACATGAGCGGGAAGCTGCCATCCAGTTGCTGCTGGACGGCAGCGATCCGAATTTCTCGAACATGGCCCGGGCCTACGTCACGGCCTTTTTCGATCGGTATAATCAGGAAAGGCTTGGCGTATTCCTGAATCGGCAGGGAAAAAACTCCCTCGCACAACCTGTTGAGGGACGTATCCGCATCTGGTTCAACGAAGACCTCGAGAGCCGGAATTTCATCATCCCAGGCATCATCGCGGTCATCATTATGATTGTCGGCGCCATGCTGACCTCGCTGATCATCGCCCGGGAATACGAAAACGGAACCATGGAGACGATCCGCGCCCTCCCTCTTTCCGCCGGGGAATTTCTTCTGGGGAAGGCCATCCCCTATTTTCTGATCGGTCTGACGGATGTCCTGGCGGCCATTCTCATGGCCCAGATTCTGTTTGGCATCGTCATGAAATCAAGTTTCTGGCTCATGATGGCGGCATCGTCTTTGTACCTGGCCGTCGCGTTGACCCTGGGGCTTCTGATTTCAATCTTGACAAAATCGCAACTGGTTGCCAACCAGATCGCACTCCTTATCACCTATTTGCCGTCGCTTTTATTGTCCAATTTCGTCTTTCCCGTCTCCAACATGCCGGCGATTCTGCAAGGCCTGACCTATCTCGTTCCGGCCACCTACTACATTAATATCTTAACGGGCATTTATCTGAAAAATATGAATTTTTTGCAGCTCTGGGTCTCCTTTGCCGTCCTGACCGTCATGTTCCTGACCCTTCTGACGGCCAACTGGCTCCAGTTGAGAAAGGAAGGGCTCTGATTTGAAGATTGACCGGATTCGTATTCGTGAACTCGTCCGCAAGGAATTTATTCAACTCTTCCGGGACAAAAAGATCCGGCCTATTCTTATCGTCGCGCCCCTGATTCAGATTCTGATCTTCGGCTATGTTGTCAACTACGACATCCGGCATATCCGCATGGCCGTTCTGGATGAAGCACGAACCCGGGAAAGCCGCCTGATCGTTGAAACCTTTCAGGGAAACGGCATCTTCGGCATAACCCGGGTTCTCCATCACGACCAAGATATCGAACCCCTGATGATCCGTGGAGAAGTCGATCTGGTGCTCAAAATCGGACCGGATCTGAGCGAAAGAATCAACCAGGGAAAAAGCGCCGCGGTTCTGTTGATCGCGGACGGCAGTATGAGCAACATGGCCTCCATCCGGGTTTCCTATGCGGTCGCGGTTTTGCAGCAGATTAACAACGGCCTGCTGGAGGAACTCCACCCCCATGCCGTCCGGTACGGCCGGATCGATCCCCGGATCCGGACCTGGTACAACCCGAACCTGGACAGCCAGCATTTTTTTGTTCCCGGTATCGTTGCCATGATTATCATGGTCATTTCCCTGCTGCTGACATCCATCGCTATTATCAGGGAAAAGGAAACGGGAACCCTGGAGCAGCTTATCGTGACGCCGCTGACGCCTTTCGAATTCATCGTGGGCAAAACCATTCCTTATATCCTCATCTCTTTAGCCCAGATGGCCGTCGTCACCATTTTTGCCGTTTTATGGTTTCAGATCCCCCTGAAAGGGAGTATTACCGCTCTGTTCGCCGCCTCTTGTCTGTTTCTGCTCAGCACCTTGGGCATCGGGCTCTTCATCTCCACCGTTTCCTCCACCCAGCAGCAGGCAGTGATGACGACCTTCTTTTTCCTCCTCCCTTTTTTTATGTTGAGCGGCTTCGTTTTTCCTATTGCCAACATGCCCGAATTCGTGCAATGGCTGACTTATCTGAACCCGATGCGGTATTTCCTGGTTATTATTCGCGGTATCTTCCTTAAAGGCGTGGGATTGGACGTACTCTGGCCTCAGTATTCGGCCTTGTCTGTGCTCGGCATTGTCGTCTTTTCCGGAGCTGTGGGTTTTTTCCGCAAGAGATTGGATTGAGGTGACTTCACGATGTTTCTTAAAATCATCACCGATGCAGCCCCCATCCGTCAATACCGGAATCTTTTTTTCCGGAGATTGAAAACAAACATGTGCGAAAAGATTCCGGTCCGCCTGGGACATCTCGGCGCCAGCAGCGCTTCGCAGGTCCTCTGGTCGGATAATCTCGGCATCTGGATGGCCCCTGAAAAGGGGAAAACCCTGTCCTATAATCATGCCTTCGGCCTAACCAGGCCCCTTCCCAAGAGTCTTCTGGCAGCCTCATGCGAGATTAATTTCCCCGTCTGCGGCATTGACCGGCGCATGGGCGGGGCCTTTGCCCGGGATCGGCGGGGCCAGATTTATGTTGTCCACCGGGGTAAGATCGGCGGTGGGCGGAAAGGCATCGGGAAGTCGCTTTTCGACAATCATTATCGCGGCGTCTGGGCGTTGATGGATGACGGTGATCAGGAAACCGTTGTGGCGGTAATCGGGCTTTTAAAATCGGAGCGATTCCCCCGCCAGCTCGCGCACTTCGTGCATAAAATCGGACACATCAAAGCGGGAGCCAATGCCGCTTCACCCCAAACCACGCTGTCTTTCGCGGAAGTTTCCTTTCGCGAGGAATGGACGGGAAACCGACAAGGTGA
>ERZ795058.3264-NODE-3264-length-17343-cov-4.877025_pt1 | contig 17343 bp, 11 predicted proteins | sample MGYA00375142_ERZ795058 | MGnify/ENA primary metagenome ERZ795058 (study PRJEB30187, sample SAMN05720210) | activated sludge metagenome | isolation source: anaerobic digester from wastewater treatment plant | place: Japan | collected 2015-04-20 ... | reverse complement strand
TACCAATTTAGCAAAGCCCTGTTGTTTCCATATGCGACATCATTGCTCAATGCCGATTCCGGAAACATGGACGGTGTACTTGCCAAACACCAGTATATAGGATAATTGATATTGAAATTGATCTTGGTAGATTCGAAGTCGTCCAAATAAGCGTAGCCTTCCTCACCAACAGCCTTGTGATGTCCCGGCAGTAACTGGGCAAATTCGGCATTTAACGCGATTGTGGAAGGAGCAGTGGCATTCACAAAAGGTAGTTTGTCCAGCATGTCGGTCAGCCATTGTGATTGTCCTCTCCAGGAAGTGTTCAATCCCCAGATGGTATTGGATATGGGCTCGTTACCGGTGTTCACTTTTTTGTTAAATGGCATTTCCGATAAATGCATGATGGTTCCCCCAAGGGTGAAATCCTTGCTGAATTTATACTCCATATGCGTACCGAGCAGGGTTTTGCGTTGCAGGCTAAACATGGCCTGGTTTTCCAATTTTACATCTACCTGTGTACCGGATTCAATGATGGATTGATTGATGATGGTCACAGTTCCCATCATATAATCAACCATATAGTCAACGTTTTCTTGTAGGGTAGCTCCGCCTGCCGTCACCCTCACCGACCCCCTGGGTACGTTCATGGCGTTGAGGCGAATTTCCGAGCCGCCACTGGCCTTGTATTCTCCCTCTATCGTAAATTTATTTTTTTCGCTTAGTTCTCTGGCAATGACCAAGGTAGAATCGTACAGTTCCTGAAAAACATACTTGTCAGCAATATCATCATCTCCAATCATTTTTCTGAGATGAGATCCGAAAGGTTCCAGGACCGGAAACATAATTCTTCCGGAAGAAGAAAAAGCCGTATAACCCTCAATATAGTCGAATATTCCGTCGGGACGATCGTTCTGTTTCGTATCCAGATTATCCAAATTCATCACCCGCAGCAACAATTGGTTTTTAATATTGCCTTCGGTGATGTAGCGTAGATTGGTACCTATGGAGTCGTTGCGGTACAAGATGTTCAACTCAAACTGATCTTTTTGCATTTGCATGGCACCAAGATGATATACGTTCTTCATCATCAAATCCCAGATTGCCAACTGCGGAGATTGCGCTGTTCCTTTCAGAAGCTTGACAATTAATGCATTGGGCGCTTGTACCTGATCGGTGGAAAATTCACCTACCTGATAGGTGTTTCCACCTTGTGTGTATTCATAAGCCACACCGATCACTTCATCCGGATTCAAACTGCTTCTCAGGGAAAGGATACCCAAGGCGGGATTGAAACTGTATTCAGAAGGATTCAGGCGGCGGGCACTTTCAATTTTCTCGTAATCTTCTCCACCATGGATACCATAGGAGGATAAGTTGTCAGCCAATACGGCATTTGTTTGTTTGATGTCACGCACTCCATCCAGGCTGTTAATTTCCTGATACAAAGTGTTGGCATTATTTCTGGGAATGGGAGATGTGCCCGTCGGATGCCAATGAGGGTTGTCGATGCGCTGATTTTCACCCAAGTCCATAAACGCAATGATGTTGCGTGCCTCGTCGTAGTTGGCTCTCTTGTTGGTTATCCAGACCTCGATACGATTGACTGTGATACCGGATGTGATGAGTGGTAGTCTGCTCATGGCCGTTTCAAAGTTATCCCTGAAATAATGACCGATGAAGAAGTGCCTGTTTTCGTCGTAATTGTCGATATTGACTTCAAATTTTGTTTTTTGGGCACCTCCGCGTGAACTGACCGTTTTGGTTTCAGATTCCTGTTGTGAAGCTATGGCTGAAATGCTGAATTTTCCGAATTGTAAATCCGTTCGAAGGCCAAAAAGTGCCGTACCTCCGGTAATGAGGGAACTGTTGAGTTGCATACTGACATTACCTGCTTGTATGCTTTGGATGATGTCATCCTCATTGCCTTTATAGTTTAATTTGACCAATTTCTGATCGAAATCGAAAGTAGCTTCCGAGTTGTAATTCATGTTGAAATTGACCTTGTCGCCAACGCTTCCGGTCACATTCATCTGGATTTTTTCTTCAAAATTTGGCGTGATGGTTTTACGCATGCGCTCTGTCAAAGCCGGATTGTCCAGTTTATTGCTTTTGACACCGAATATTAATTCGGCAGAACCTTGTGTTTTGATTTGTACACCACCCGGACCAAAAATTTTATCAGCCTTTCCTATATCAAATTTGATATCGGTGATGGAGAATTTCTTTTCATTATCAACTTCCGCCTTGCTATTTAGCTCACTCCAATAATCCTGAAGTTCGTTTTTAGCAGAAAAGTCGGCATATTCCTCTCCTGTCATGGTAAAAGGGGTGGCGATTTCCATTTCACCGACTTTGGTGCGCATCACGTAATTACCTGAGCGGACATCATACTCAACGGTGGTTTTTACATTATCCGGCATGGGAGCATCCAGCGGGCTCTTTTGTATGACATCTTCGTAAGAATCAAGAGATCCGTTACTGATGGAAAAGCTTTTGTTTCCCGAAATGTCCTGCGTTTGATCAACCATACCTTCATCTTCTTGCAACAACATGGCAGGTTCAGGCGATGCATACAATATTACCGTCGCAGCGCCTGAAATAAATGCAAGTAAAAAGGTAAAAAATAATGTTTTTGATTTCAAAACCATACTTTTCAGCTGATTGACCAATACAGATAGAAAAATCAGATGTTTTTCAAAGCTAACTTGATGAGTTGTTCAACATGTATGTCAGGTTGAGCTTTTAATACGGAGTCCACTGCTTTTTGTGCAATATTGGTTGAAAAACCCAGCATGACCAGTGCCGAAACTGCCTCCTGACGCGTTTCGATGCTCAACTGATGTGGTGGCTGAGTCGATAAGTCAAGGTCAGACTCAATGTTGAGTTTGATGATTTTATCTTTTAGATCGATGATGATGCGTTGGGCGGTTTTAGGTCCTATACCCTTGATTGAATTCAGTGCAACAGCATTTCCTGTTGCTATCATTTGCTGTATTTCAGCTGCTTCATATGAAGACATGATCATCCTGCCCGTGTTGGGACCAATACCTGAGACGGATATCAACAATAAAAAGAGTTCCCGTTCCACCTGATTCAAAAAACCAAATAAGTTGTAGGCATCCTCACGTATTGCTTCATATATAAACAGCTTACATGTTTTTTTACCGCTTAAGGCAGAATAAGTTGGTAAAGCAATATTGATAAAATAACCGACTCCGGCAGTTTCCACTACTACATAAGTTGGGTTCAATTCAGTGATCTCACCCTTAATATAATCAATCATAACACTCTTTAATTCAAGTAAATAAATATAAAAACCATGATATAAAAGAAAGCAAAAAGCAATGAAAAACATAGGTTCACCGGCAGCTTCACAGATGAATGTTATGATTTTGCCATTGCCATTCAGTTTGAATAACGAGAAAAAACCCAAAAAAGTACAAGTAGGCGGAGAAATGTTTAATTGAGAGAAAAGAGCAAAGACAAAAGAATAAAGACGATGAACGAAAAACTAAGAACGATGAACTAAAAACTGAACTCGCGATCCCGGACTCCGTTAACTTCCCTAACTTCCCTAACTTCTATAACTTCTTTAACTTCCCCAAAAAACTACCAACTACTAACTACTAACTACTAACTACTAACTACTAACTACTAACTACTAACTACCAACTACTAACTACTAACTACTAACTACCAACTACCAACTACTAACTACCAACTACTAACACCCTTCCCTTACTGTTCAATTTAACATCTTCAATTCTTTTTTAATTAAAAAGACTCCGTTGAAAATCTGTTGTTTACAGTATGTTTATGTCTTTTTTACAGTAAGAGCTTAATGTATAAAGAGTGAAATGTAATATCTTGTTTTTCAATTATTTAACTAATGTATAAGGAGATTTTTTTGTTTGTTTTCTAAATATTTATTTATATTTGTGCAAACAATATTTGTTTTGTGTACTGGTTGATGCCATGAAACGTAATTACATACATACATTTGTCTCGGTTGATTGTGTTGTTTTCGGATTTGACAATGAAAACTTAAATATTCTCCTGGTTAAACGTGAGAAAGAGCCGACTACGGAGTTTAAAAACATGAAGTTGCCCGGAAGTTTGATCTACAACGATGAAGATGTAGATGATGCAGCGAACCGGGTCCTTTACGAACTGACAGGTATCAGACGCATGTCTCTCCGACAGTTTCGATGTTTTGCCTCTCCCGACAGGGCACGTAAAGTGGAAGACCAGAAATGGTTGGATAAGGAATATCAACCCAATATCAATCGATTGATAACGGTAGCTTATCTATCCCTGTGTAAAATTGACAGAAAACTCGTCAATATTTCAAAGTATAAAGATTCGGTATGGCTTCCCATTTCTGAATTGCCTCAAATGCCTTTCGACCACAATTTGATTGTGGAGGAATCTTTGTCAGAAATACGTAAATGGGTAGAGTCGGAACCGGTTGTCATTTTCGAATTATTACCCTCAAAATTTACTATCAGTCAAGTGCGTAAATTATACGAAGCGATATACAACAAGAAGATTGATGTAAGAAATTTCCACAAGAAAATTGCTGCCATGCCCTATGTTGTTGCTTTGAATGAAAAACAGCAAAATGTTTCGCACCGTGCTGCACGGTATTATAAATTTGATAAAACTATTTACAACAAAAGATAAAATTTACGATTTGCACTATTCAAAATTTATAAATCACCATTCATTAATCACTAAACACTAAACACCATATGTACTTATTAGGATACGACATCGGCAGTTCTTCGGTAAAAGCAAGTTTGGTTCATGCGGAAACCGGAAAGATCACAGCTTCGGATTTTTTTCCGAAAGAAGAAATGAAAATAACAGCCCTTCGTCCCGGTTGGGCAGAACAAGAACCTTCCGATTGGTGGAAGAATTTGAAATTAGCACATCATTCGGTGATGAAACAAGCCGGAATTCAGGCGGCAGATATCCGGGCCATTGGGATTACCTGGCAGATGCACGGACTGGTATTGGTTGACAAGAACCGGCAGGTACTTCGTCCTTCCATTATCTGGTGTGACAGCCGTGCTGTTCCATATGGTGAAAAAGCGTTTGATGCCATTGGTAAAGAAAGGGCTTTGTCGCGTTTGTTGAATTCACCGGGAAATTTTACAGCTTCTAAGTTAGCATGGGTCAAAGAACACGAACCGGAGTTATTTGAAAAAATCGACAAATTAATGCTTCCCGGAGACTATATTGCGATGAAATTATCAGGTGAGGTGGGTGTTACCATCGAAGGCCTGTCTGAAGGAATCTTTTGGGATTTTAAAGATAATACCTTGTCGAAAGATGTCCTTGAATATTACGGTATTCCGGAAAGTTTCTTTCCCGAAATAAAACCCATCTTTGGCGTACAGGCTGTAGTTTCTAAAGAGGCAGCCGCTGAATTAGGTCTGAAGGCAGGTATACCGATTACTTACAGGGCAGGTGATCAGCCCAACAACGCCTTATCGTTGAATGTGTTTAATCCCGGAGAAATTGCTTCAACGGCAGGTACTTCTGGTGTGGTGTACGGTGTGTTGGACAAATTGCATTATGACAGCTTATCGCGTGTCAATACTTTTGCACATGTCAATTATACACCGGAACAATTGCGTTTGGGAGTGTTGTTGTGCATCAACGGAACAGGTATTTTGAACTCCTGGTTGAAACGTAACCTGGCCCTGGAAGGTCTTTCCTACAGCGATATGAATCAATTGGCCATGCAATCACCCATAGGTGCACGGGGTGTTTCCGTCATTCCTTTTGGAAACGGTGCTGAGCGTGTGTTGGAGAATAAGGAAGTAAACTGCTCTATTCACGGCATCAACTTCAATATACATGATAAAAAAGATGTGTTGCGCGCTGCTCAGGAAGGTATAGTGTTCTCCTATGAATATGGCTTGGAAATTATGCGTGAGATGGGCATGGACATACGTGTGATTCGTGCCGGTCATGCCAATATGTTCTTAAGTCCGCTATTCACGCAGACCCTGGCTTCTATCAGTGGAGCTACCATAGAACTGTTTGATACGGACGGAGCGGCAGGAGCTGCCCGTGCGGCAGGTATGGGTGCCGGCATTTATCAATCCAATGATGAAGCATTTGCTTCCTTGAATAAGGTGGCGGTGATAGAGCCGGATATCCGCAATCAATCGGCTTATCGTGAAGCTTACAATCTGTGGAAACAATTTATCCAATAAAACTATATTTATTTTAATCAATTTAATTATTATGGCAACAAAAGAATTCTTTCCGAAAATCGGAAAAATCAAATTTGAAGGAACAGCGAGTAAAAATCCACTTGCTTTTCGGTATTATGACGCAGAAAAAGTGGTGTATGGACGCAAGATGAAAGATTGGTTCAAGTTTTCAATGGCGTATTGGCACACCCTCTGCCAGGAAGGTGGTGACCCCTTCGGAGGAGGAACTAAAACTTTTCCCTGGAACACCGGAAATACAGCTTTGGAAAGGGCAAAGAATAAATTGGATGCCGGTTTTGAGTTTATGCAGAAAATCGGGATTGAGTATTTCTGTTTCCATGATGTGGATATTATCGAAGAAGGAAAGTCAATTGAGGAATATGAAGCCAATATGAAGGCTATCGTGGCCTATGCCAAAGAAAAGATGGCAAAAACAGGTATCAAATTGTTGTGGGGAACAGCTAATGTGTTTGGTCATGAGCGCTACATGAACGGTGCGGCCACTAATCCGAATTTTGACAGCGTTGCTTATGCAGGAACGCAAATTAAAACTGCAATAGATGCCACCATTGAACTGGGAGGTGAAAATTATGTGTTCTGGGGCGGTCGTGAAGGTTATATGAGCTTACTGAACACCGATATGAAGCGTGAAAAAGAACATTTGGCACGCATGCTGACTATGGCTCGTGATTATGCACGCTCCAAAGGTTTTAAAGGCACCTTCCTTATCGAACCTAAACCGATGGAACCCACCAAGCACCAATATGACGTAGATGCTGAAACAGTCATAGGGTTTTTACGTGCACACGGGTTGGACAAAGATTTTAAATTGAATATTGAGGTGAACCACGCTACTTTAGCCGGTCATACCTTCGAACATGAATTGCAATGTGCTGCAGATGCAGGCATGTTGGGTTCTATTGATGCCAACCGTGGCGATTATCAGAACGGATGGGATACCGACCAATTCCCGATGGATGTGAACGAGTTGACACAAGCTATGTTGGTCATTTTAAAAAGTGGTGGTCTGCAAGGCGGAGGTACGAATTTCGATGCAAAGACTCGTCGTAATTCTACCGACCTGGAAGATATTTTCATTGCCCATATTGCGGGGATGGACGCTTTTGCCCGTGCGTTGGAGGCAGCAGCAAGAATTCTGGAAGAATCTCCTTATAAACAGATGTTGAAAGAGCGCTATGCATCTTTTGACAGTGGTAAAGGAAAAGATTTTGAAGATGGAAAGCTTGGTTTGGAAGATTTACGGAATTATGCCGTGGCTTTGGGTAAAGAACCTGCGCAAATTAGTGGTAAACAGGAATTGTACGAAGCCATTATCAATATGTATATCTAAGTAAATATTTTCACATGAGAAAATACAATATAGGTTATATACTCGGGATAACTCTGGTTGCCACCTTGGGAGGCCTGCTGTTCGGTTATGATACAGCCGTGATTTCCGGTGCCGAAAAATCCCTTCAAAAATATCTGATCGAATCTTTGGGTTTGGGTGCTTTTGCTCATGGGGCGACAGTTTCGAGTGCATTGATTGGCTGTATCATCGGTGGTGCTATCTCAGGTTTGTTGGCAAATCGTTTGGGAAGAAAGTATACCCTGTTGCTGGCAGGGTTTCTTTTCTTCACTTCTGCCTTGGGCTCGGGGTGTCCTGAGTTTTTGTTTTTTACAAGAGGAGAGCCTACGATGGGTCTGCTGTTGATGTTTAATTTCTATCGTATTTGGGGAGGCATTGGAGTTGGCTTGGTTTCGGCTGTTTCGCCCACCTATATCGGAGAGATTGCGCCGGCTGAGATTCGTGGTCGCCTGGTGTCGCTTAATCAATTTGCCATCATCTTTGGAATGTTGGTGGTTTATTTTGTGAATTGGGGTATTGCCCGCGGACAGACCTTAGAATGGATCAATAGTGTCGGTTGGCGTTATATGTTTTTATCGGAAGCCATCCCTGCCGGATTGTTTTTCTTACTTCTGTTCTTAGTGCCTGAAACTCCGCGCTACCTGGTTATGTCGAATCAAAACGACAAAGCCATTAAAGTCCTGGAGAAAATTAATCAATCAAAAGAGAAGGCACAGAGTATTTTAGGGGATATAGAGCAATCTATTCGGGAAGTGAGCAAAGCTAAACTTTTCTCTTATGGCAAGACTGTCATTATCATCGGAATTTTGCTTTCCGTATTCCAACAATTTGTGGGTATCAACGTGGCTTTATACTATGCTCCGCGTATTTTCGAAAGCATGGGAGCTGCCAAAGATGCTTCTATGTTCCAGACCATTGTGATGGGTTTGGTGAATGTGGTATTCACGGTTGTTGCCATCATGACGGTGGATAAATGGGGGCGTAAACCTTTGTTAATTACCGGTTCTATAGGTATGGCCATCGGCATGTTTGCCGTAGCCGGCCTGGCTTATTTCGATATCATTGGCATCAGCACATTGGTGTTTATCATCATTTACACGGCTTCTTTTATGATGTCGTGGGGGCCAATTTGCTGGGTACTGATAGCAGAAATATTCCCGAACAAAATCCGGGGGCAAGCAGTGGCAGTGGCGGTAGCTGCACAGTGGACAGCAAACTACCTGATTTCTTCTACTTATCCGGCCATGATGGAGTTCAGTGGAGCAATGACTTATGCTTTCTACGGAACAATGGCTGTGCTGTCTGCTATCTTTGTTTGGAAGATGGTACCTGAGACCAAAGGAAAGACACTGGAAGAAATGGAAAAATTGTGGAAGAAGTAAGTATGATTGAGGCAGATTGATTTACAAATCATTCTATATCAATCGGCTATAAAAATTAAAGGACTAAAATTTATACTCAAATGAAAAAAAACATATTTAATCTTATTGCAGTATTGATGATTTTTTCATCAATGATCGTGAACGCACAATCATTTCCTGAAGGAACGTTTCCGAATGAGCATAATCTCGATGGCGCTCAATGGCCCCGGGTTGATGAGAAAGGAAATACCTATTTCAGAGTTTATGCACCTGATGCGAAAAAGGTACAAATTAGTTTTCGTGGTCCCATGACGAGGGAAGATGATGGACACTGGACCTATGTTTCGCCGCAGCCTGAGGCTGTGGGGTTTCATTATTATCAACTTATCATTGATAGCGTATATGTCGCCGATCCTGCCACAAAATCATATTACGGTATGAGCAAATGGGTAAGTGCTATCGAAATACCCGAAGGACTTCCCTATGACAAAACGCAAAATGTGCCTCATGGAGAAATACGCATGAAGAAATATTGGTCGGAAATGACACAGACCTGGCGGATGTGTTATGTTTATACTCCGCCTCAATATGATGAGGATACCGAAACTCGTTATCCTGTACTGTATCTTCAACATGGTGGCGGTGAAGATGAAACCGGATGGGTGTTTCAGGGAAGAATGGGAGACATCATGGATAATTTGATAGCAGAAAAAAAAGCAACGCCCATGATTGTCGTAATGGATCGTGGTTATGCATCTCTTCCGGGTTCACAGCCCACTCCACGTGTTGATAATCCGGGAATGAATGCTTTCCTTGCAGGTGCAAGTACACCGACTTCGTCAGAATCACGTGAGAGGGCAGAAAGACCTCGTCCTCCCAGATCCATGTTCCGGGGAGTTTTTCCCGAATTATTGGTCAAAGAGATTGTTCCGATGATTGACGCTTCTTACCGTACAAAAACAGATCGTGAAAACCGGGCTATGGCAGGTTTGTCTATGGGAGGAGGACATACATTCCAGGTTGTAATGAATAACCTGGATAAATTTGCCTATCTGGGCGGCTTCAGCGGAGGTGCAGGTTCAGTTGCGCAAATCGATCAAATGTATGATGGTATTTTTGCAAATCCTGAAAAGTTCAATGAACAAGTTAAATTGATGTTTCTCAGCATTGGTTCGGAAGAACGTCCGGAAAGGGTAAAGGCTTTTGCTGATGCCTTGAAAAATAAAGGACTTCAAAATATCGTTTATTACGAATCAGAAGGAACTGCGCATGAATGGTTGACCTGGCGCCGTTCTTTACGCGAATTTGCACCTCTTCTTTTTAAATAAGTTCGGTTCATTGTAAGACTTTTTTTGTTGGTGTCCCTTTCGTGAATCGGCGGTGTATCATAAGTGTCCAACTGTTGCACTTCGACTTCGCTCAGTAAACACATTACTTTCGATGGTTGCTGAACTTGTTGAAGCACGGGCTCAGTCACATACTTCAGTATGCTCCTTTGCTCTCAATCTCAGTGCCTTGCTTTTGGGAAGCTGTTCATGAACCCTATGATGATGGTTACTTTGATGCTTATTATGATGGTTTGCTACATCTGTTTGCATTGATGCACCTCAGCGGAAAATATCAAATAGTGTTTCCATAGTGATAAAAAGGTTAATGCCTTTGTAACAAAAGTTTATTTCCGTAAATTGCGCTATTTTTCAGGTTTTGTCGAATTAAAGGATTTGATTTCTTTTTCAAGAATTTGAATGCTGCCAATTCTGACGTCCTTGATTGTTTTTCTTTTGTAGTGTTACGTTTATAATGATTGAAATGAAAATGTCAAATTTGTTCTCTCTTATTACCAATAAATTTACCTTGCTATTTATTGGATTGATAGCCTCACTTTCTTTTTACTCCAAGGCTGCAAATCTTGAAAGTTCCCCTAATAATGGAGTTCGCATCGAGTTTGATGATGGAACCTTGTGCCTTAAACCGTTAAGCGATCGCGCTGTTCGTGTCCGGTATTCCAAGTCTGATAATATTCAACTTTATCCGGAGGAGATTGTTTATGCGGAAAAAACATCAACACCTCAATACAGAATCAAAGAAGACGCAAAGTCGATAAATCTTTGTATGGATGGGGTTACAGTGTCTTTCGATAAAGAAAAGGCAAGTTTCCCGGTATGGAACAAACAAAGATTTTTAATGTTGTACTTGTAAAACCTGGTGTTGACAAGGAATATGAAAGTGTTCAAGAAGTGAAAACAATACGGTATTCAGGCAAACAGAAAAAAATAGGCTTTAATTAAATCAATTCAATCAGTAATCGTTTTAATACAACGAAACAATTAATTTTTAAAAAAAAAGAATTATGAAACGCATTCTAAAAACGACATTCTTTTTAGTATTTACATTTTTCTCTACTTTTGGTCAAAACCAATTTTCATCTCCTAATAAAAAAATTCTGGTAGATGTAGGTATCAATGATCAGCAAACTTATGGGAAACCTTCTGTCACCATAAGTTATAAAGGGAAAAAACAAAGTGCCGTTCTTTTTGAAAATCTCCTGGTTGGACTTAAAACGGATCAGCAAAATTTTGCCGATGATTTGAAACTTGTTTCTGTCTCAGATTCTAAAAAAATTAAAGATGAATACACCATGCTTACCGGGAAGAGAAGCAAGTGTATCAACTTCGCCAACGAAAAGGTGTTCAAATTTGAAAACCGTAAGGGTGAAGTGTTAGAGTTTGTTTTAAGAGCTTATAATGACGGGGTGGCATTCCGCTATCAGTTCAATACCATCAGCGAGGACGAACAAATCACTGAGGAAATGACCACTTACCCAATTCCTGAAGGAGTTAAGAGATGGGCACAAACTTTCGTCATAGGCTATGAGGATTTTTATTGGCTTTCTACCACCGGAAAAACCAATAGAGAAAAGTCTCTGTGGTCATATCCCTTGTTACTTGAACCGGCAAATTCAGTTTATACATTGATTTCTGAAGCAAACATATTGAGAGATCACAGCGGTTCCTATTTAAATAATACAGGGGACGATACCGCCTATCGTGTACAGTTGTATGATAAAAAGCTCCCGGTTTCCGGTGCCTGGGTTTCTCCCTGGCGTGTCATGATCATTGGAAGTCTCGCCGACATTGTAGAATCAACCTTGATCACAGATGTTTCTGAACCATCGAAGGTCGCCAATACTGATTGGATTGTCCCGGGACCTGCTTCCTGGATTTACTGGGCATATAATCACAGTTCCAACGATTATAAAAAAGTTATAGAATATGTTGACCTTGCCGCTGAAATGAAATGGCCCTACAACTTGATAGATTGGAAGTGGAACGAAATGGGTAACGGAGGAACAGTTACTGATGCGTTGAAATACGCTGACGACAGGGGAATCAAAACCCTTCTGTGGTATAACTCATGTACGAGCTGGATTGGCGAAGGTGCCCCCGGTCCCATGTATGCGTTGAACGCAAAAGAGGATAGGATCAACGAATACCAGAAGTTAAATAAAATGGGTGTTTCGGGCGTCAAAATAGACTTCTTTAACGGGGATGGTTACAAGGATATGAATTACTATATCGATTTATTGGAAGATGCCATCGATTACGAATTGCTTGTTAATTTCCACGGAGCGACCATACCGCGGGGATGGCAAAGGACTTATCCCCATATGATGACTGTTGAAGCAGTTTATGGTGCAGAATGGTATAATAATAACCGAACTCTGACCAACAGGGCAGCAAAACACAATGTAACATTGCCCTTTACCAGAAACGTAATAGGTCCCATGGACTATACGCCGGGCACTTTCACCGACTCACAACATCCTCACATTACCTCTCATGGTCATGAGCTGGCATTGTACGTTGTTTTTGAATCAGCCTTGCAACATATGCCGGACCGTCCTGAAGGGTATCGTTCGTTGCCGGTGACAGTTAAGGATTTTCTGTCTAACCTACCGACCGCCTGGGATGAAACTAAGTTGTTGAGTGGCTATCCGGGAGAAAACATAATTTTGGCCCGAAGAAAGGGTGATGCGTGGTATGTAGCCGGTCTCAACGGTACAGAATCAGCATGTACGCTTTCATTTAAGACGGATTTCATAAAAGGAGCAAAGAAGAAAACTTGCACCTTGATGAAGGATGGAAAGGAAGAAAGATCATTTGATATATCCGGCTTCAGCATGAAATCTGTAAAAAATTCTACAATGGAAGTGGAATGCTTGCCTCGTGGTGGTTTTGTGTGTGTTATTAAATAAATTTACTACATGAAAAACACATTCAATATTAGAAGATTAGGAATTTTTTATTCAAAACTTTCCATTTGTATTATCTGGTGCTTATTGTTCTTTGTGAGCAGCTTGCTTGCTCAGAATTCTGCTGAGAGTTTGCAGCAAAAACCTATTTATTTAAATACTGCTTATTCTTTTGAAGAAAGAGCGGTTGACCTTGTTTCACGGATGACATTGGAAGAAAAGCAAACCTTGCTTGGCAACACCATGTCTTCGGTTCCCCGGCTGGGGATCAATAAGTACGATGTATGGGGAGAAGCACTACACGGAGTGGTTGGCAGAAATGACAATGCCGGAAAGACAGCCACTTCCTTTCCCAACAGCATAGCCGTAGGCAGCACCTGGGATCCGGAGCTGATCTATAAAGAAGCGGTTATGATTGCCGATGAAGCCAGGGGCTTCAATCACGAACGTATTTTTACACTTACCTATTGGTCTCCCGTCGTTGAACCCGCCCGCGATCCGCGCTGGGGACGAACCGCCGAGAGTTATGGCGAAGATCCCTTCTTGATAGCTGAGCTGGCCGGGGGTTTTGTTAAAGGGATGATGGGTGATGATCCCGGGTATTTGAAGACAGTGCCTACAGGAAAGCATTATATCGCCAATAATTCTGAATTTAATCGCCATAACGGCAATTCTGAGTTGGATGAAAGGGATATGCGTGAATTCTATCTCAGACCTTATAAATTATTGATAGAAAATTACAAGCTCCCTTCCATCATGACTGCCTACAATGCCGTAAATGGTGTACCGGTATCCGCAAGCAACTTTTTGGTTGACTCGGTTGCAAGGAAAACATATGGGCTGAAAGGATATGTGACGGGTGATTGTGGAGCTATTTCCGACATTTATCAAGGACACAACTATCTGAATGATGGTGTGGAAGCTACGGCAGCCGGCTTGAAAGCAGGAGTGGATTCGGATTGTGGAGGTGAGTATCAGCATAATGCGATTGAGGCACTGAATCGCGGATTGATAAGCATATCCGATATTGACAGGGCTTTGGTTAACATGATAACCATTCGCATGCGACTGGGAGAATTTGATCCTCCCGCTATGGTACCTTATTCCGGCATCAGACCTGATATTATCAACAACTCTGCGCACAACGATTTTGCACTTGAAGTTGCTACAAAATGTCCGGTTTTATTTAAAAATGAACCACTCAATTCGGATAATACAAAACTATTACCGCTCAAACCTGAAAAGATAAAAAAAATTGCTGTTTTGGGTCCGCATGCCAATAGGGTAGAATTAGGAGACTATTCGGGACCTATAGAGGAACGCTATCGTATTTCTCATTTGCAGGGACTTAAAAATTTCATTGCAAAGAATAAACTTCCTGTCGAGGTGTTTTATTTGGAAGCCGGTAATACAGCCCGCAATACTGATTTTTTTGTGATGAGAAGCTTTTCTACCCGGAGTAAAGATGGCGTTACCGGTGAATATAGCGCAACTGATTTTGACTCGGCATCGCCGGGAATAATTAAGGTTAGAAGATTTGGACATCTTTCGCTGCAAGGCATTAAGGACGGGGATTGGACATCTTATAACAACATCGATTTCACAAACCTGGATTCAGTGTACCTGCAGATGAATGTGCAAAAGGGCGGTACATTAGAGCTTAGGGTAGGAGCGTCTACAGGAAATATTGTTGCATCGCACGTCATTGAACCGGCAGAAGGCGGTCGCACGTTTGGAAGGAATGTAACCGTACCGTTAAAGATTAATACGTTGGGAATAACAGGTCCGCAAGACCTATACTTTGTTTATCGTGAGCCACAAACCGATTCAATAGACCGGGAAATCCTGAAAGAGGTGGCCTCGGCTGATGTAGCACTTGTGTTTGTGGGTACGGATCAAAATACAGGAAGAGAAGAATCCGATCGTTATTCTTTGACTTTGCCCGGTAATCAGATGCAGTTGATTCAGTCGGTAGCTGCTGTAAATCCCCGCACAGTTGTAGTCATGCAAACCATGGGGATGTTAGAAGTAGAAAGCATTAAGCATAATGAGAATATTCCTGCATTGATCTATACAGGATATAATGGGCAAGCTCAAGGAACGGCAATGGCCAAAATTCTTTTCGGAGAAGTAAATCCAGGAGGCAAGACAAGCATTACCTGGTACCGTTCCGTAAATGACCTTCCTGCACTTGATGATTATATCCTGAAGGGTGACAATACCCAAAACGGCAGAACCTATTGGTATTTCGACAAAGACGTATCCTATGAGTTCGGATTCGGACTAAGCTATACTACTTTTGAATATGATAAATTCAATATCAGCAAAAATACCATCACGCCTGAAGATCAGATTACTGTTAGTGTTGACGTTACAAATACCGGAGGTGTGGATGGAGATGAAATTGTTCAAGTGTATCTGAAAACTCCAGATGCTGATTTATTGGGAAGACCCATCAAACAATTGAAAGGGTTTAAAAGGGTAACCATCCCTGCCGGACAAACAAAAACGGTTTCTGTTTCTATCGATTGTGCTGACCTCTGGTATTGGGATGCAGAGGAGAAACGTATCAAGTTTGACCAGGGAACTTATTTGTTTGAAATTGGCGCTTCATCACAAGATATCAGAGGAAAAGTTCATGCAGTGATGGAAGGACAATTGCCGCTTAAGTTAAAAACAGTGGTAGCCGAATCAGATAAGCTCATCTTGAAAAGTGGAGAAATCGCACAAACTACTTTGTCTGCCAGCTTGTTAGATGATAGTTTTATAGATATTAAGCAGGCAAGCGTCGTTTACAAAACCAACAATCCGTCTGTAGTGACAGTTGATAAAGATGGAAAAGTCAGCGCCGTTGGTCCCGGCGTGGCTTCTGTCTTTGCAGAAGTAACCTACAAAGGCTCAACCGCTTCAAGCAGTTTTCCCATCAAGGTAATTCCTGACCTTATACCGGCTGCTATTCAGATCAATGGTGTTGCTCTCAAGGAATTTAAGCCCGAAGTGAAAGCCTATAGTTTTCTTCTGAAAGACAAATCTGAAATACCCGTGGTAAGTGCTAAAGCTGTGAGCAAAACCACCGATGTTGAAATTGTACAGGCAACCGGTTTACCGGGAACAGCCATTGTAAAATTTGTTGATAAAAACACGGTGGAAGAAAATCTGTATCATCTGAATTTTGATCGCGTGTCGGTAAGTGATGATTTTAATAACGACCGCGTGGGATCTCAATGGGAGTGGGTTAGGGAAAACCCTGAACACCATTCTTTGTCTGCCCATCCCGGCTGGCTTACCATAACTACCGAAAAAGGCGATATTTCGGAAAGAAGCAATGATGCCAAAAATATCTTGCTGCAAAGCGCCAATAATGATTGGACCATAGATACCAAAATTATCGCTTCCAGAATGCCTTCTCAACCGGAAAATGCCGGTATCGTTGCATGGCAAGACGACTCCAATTTCGTTAAGTTTATGTTCAGGGCAGTGATCAAGACTACACGTCAGACCGGACCGCTACCGGGTACACTTGATCTTTTCATAGAAGAGAATGACATTGCCAGATCTGTAGCCACTTTCGACCTGAAAGAAATGGTATCTGCGGATGCTCCTCTTTTCTTGAGACTCATCAAAAAAGGTTCTCTCTATACAGCTTACTATTCGTTTGATGGTAAAGATTATAAAGAACTTGGAAGTGCGGAAGCCTTGTTGAAAGATATCAAAGTCGGTCTCATAGCATGTGATGGCGTGATGACGCAGAGTATGACCAGTACTTTTTGGATAGACTATGATACAACCAAGCCGGATAATCCCTTCGAGGTGTCGTTTGATTATTTCAACATTCGTAACGAGGGAATTCGTCTTACCAAACAGAGAAGAGCCAGGTAATGGCAAAATGAACTGTAACCTTTTCAAATATTAGTATTCAAACAAATTAATTTAAAATAATGAGAATCAAAATTAAATTATGGGTCTTTTCCCTTTTTGCTTTTTCTCTTTGCTTCGGATCTTTACAAGCACAAGAAAAACTTTATAATAACGGGTTTTCTCTATCAGACGTTAAGTTGCTTGATGGTCCTTTGAAACATGCAAGGGATCTTAATATTGAAGTGCTTCTGCAATATGACGTGGACCGTCTGTTGGCTCCCTATCGAAAAGAAG